>Ga0222689_1000117_pt1 | contig 41941 bp, 32 predicted proteins | sample AntAcemetage1231_FD_179838 | JGI IMG/M metagenome (GOLD analysis project Ga0222689, IMG submission 179838) | Saline water microbial communities from Ace Lake, Antarctica - #1231 | ecosystem: Environmental > Aquatic > Non-marine Saline and Alkaline > Saline | place: Antarctica: Ace Lake...
GCCCCACCAAGCAACTGGCTGTTCATTCTCGGTAGATGCCATCCCTCCTTCTTCCTGCAGCACATCCTTGTCTGCCATTAACCACAAACTCAGTTGTTCTGAATTGCCTACTCCACCTGGCCCGTAAATCCCTAATGGAACTGGAATTGCTGAAACGACAAGGAACAATGTGTCTGATGGTAAGTTGAGCTGATCAAATTCATCAATCGCGATTTGAGGTTCAACAAAGACCTTAACTAATCCGGGATCTGCTGCTTGAATTTGCAGATTGTACTGTGCTGGTCCTCCTGTAATCTCGGTGATGGTGGCTCCTTCAATATATATGTCCTCTATTTCAAATCCATCTACTGGAACGTAAACCAGGTTCTTATAGAAATCTACTTTCAGTTCGAAATCTCCAAACACTTCACTGAGTCCATCTTCATGTCTCAAATCTGCTTGTGGCGGGAAGTAATAGGTTTCGCTGTCGTATAAATCTGACTCCCAAACTCCACGTCCGTATGTTGCAGCTCGAATTCGACTGTCAGCGATTGTTTCTCCATAATAAATCTCCATTTCTCGCACACTTGCATTCAGTGGGAATCCGTTTGAAAATGGCACCCAATCTTCCATTTCAGCATCCTTGAAATAGATTCCCATATCAGTACCGATGTACAATCCATCTAAGCTAAAAGATTCATAAACGATTGAGTTAATCTTCACTTCAGGCAATGATCCTGAAATATCTACCCAAGAATCGCCCATGTCCGTGCTTTCATAAATTCGCTTATCAAAACTGATCCACAAACGCATTGAGTCACTTGGATGAGTTTCTATGTCGATGACTGGAAGATTTTGGAGAGGAAGATTATTTGATAGGATTGTCCAAGTTGGGACATCACTCAACACGTCATTTGATCTGTACATGCGACGATTTCCTTCTGAAACAAAAAGCAGGTTTGGATTGGCTAAAGAAGTTGCAATTACACTCATGTTGGTGTTCCCTCCTCCTGAAATATTGTCAGAAATCCTTTCCCACAGGATAGAGTCTCTGTTTTCTTCTTTGATATTTCGAGTTCTCCAGATATTTTTCAATCCGACAAACATGGTATTTTCATCACTTGGAGCCAGGGTGAACGGGGTAACCCATGCTCCCACTTCATCCATTTGATTGAATCCATCACCAGCAATTTTTTGACTGTTTACTTGGGTGTTGTTCCGGTAAACGCTTCCATAGTAAATCGAGTGGTAGCGTGTATTTTCATCTGTAGGATCGTAGAAACACTCAAATCCATCGCCTCCGCCTCGTCTTGTCCAATTGGTGCCGAGGTACTCCATGGTTCCGTTGTCTTGGAAGCCTGATAGCACCCGCTGCGGATTGTGCATACTTTGACCCAGTTTATAGATCTGTCCAGTGACAATTCCGTCGGAAACATCCATCCACTCTGTATTATCTATGTAGTGATACACTCCCCCATCGTTGGCCAGAAATAAGTCGCCATTGTGAGGACTTACGACACAATGGTGCTGATCAACATGCACTGAACTGGGATTGATATCCGTCCAAGTGGCGCCGCCATCTATCGACTTTTTCATTCTAATCCCACCAACATAAAGGATGTCGGCATTGCTGTCGTCAGCTTCTATGCAGAGGTCATACCATGCCTGTCCACCACTTGTGCTGCCATCAGCCGCCCAGCCAAGAATGTTTGGAGAATCAGACATCTCAACAAAACTTTGACCATGATTATTGGATTGGTAGCATGCTCTAAAGCTTGTACTGTTTGACGACAAGACATAAACTCGCTCTGGTGCAGCTGCTGAAACGGCGATGACCATTCTACTGCCAATCGATATTCCGCTTGTGATATAACTCCAGCTGTCGCCAGCGTTTTCACTGAGGTAAAATCTTCCATTACCAGTGGCATACATAATATTTGGATCAGTAGGATGAATATCGAGATCCTTAAAATTCAGGTTTCCACTCTCTTGATTCCAGGTCAATCCCGCATCAATACTTTTATAAACTCCTGCGCTTGTCGCAGCAATAATGATGTTGGGATTTTCAGGATGGATAAGTAAATCTCCTACCGTTCGAATTTCGATTCCCACATTGGCAAATTCAAAGTTCAGTCCTCCGTCTGTAGATTTCATGACTCCCATTCCTTGCGAATCAGCGGCATCTCGATCACCAGTTCCTATGTAAATGATATCTGGATTAATGGGATCGAAAGCGATTGCAGAGACTCCTAACGTTGGCAAATCATCGCTTGTGCTAGTCCAATTCCTGCCCCCGTCGTATGATCTCCACAATCCACCTGCTGGAGCGCCTGTAAAAATGATGCTAGGATCGCTGGGGTGAAAAGCCACAAAGTTCATTCTTCCAACACCCGGAATATCGTCGCGGGTGGTTAAATCATCAATGATAGGTCCCAGCTGCTGCCAGTTACCTGCGACAGAACGTCCAGCGCTAAAGCTCTTCACTGCCTGCCATTGTGCCAAAGCCTCGTCCGCTCCTGGAAGTCTGCCGTGCTCATCTACACGAGTGCTCATCAAGTTTTGCCACCTTTTGAATGGCTTGTACCCGCATCCGGGGGTTATTTCTCTCCCCTCCCAATAGGCATCAAACTCTGCAACGAGCTCAAAGAAATTAACATTGGGATCCTGCATTTTACTGGTCCAGTCAACTCCAATTTCTACACTTTGAGATTGAGCAGATTGTGAAAATAAAATAAAGCAAAGTGATAGGAAAAATGATGCTCGAAAAAGAATTCTCATGTGGTTTTGGTTTGGCGTATAAAGCTAAGCTAGAATTAACACTTTAGGTTTACATTGATAAAATCAGATTGGAATCCTGAATGTTCATTTCATGCTTGGATTTCTGACTGAAAGAGAGTAATTTATCCCTATCTAACTTCTTTGACATCCTAACCTAGCTGGTCTAAGCGAAAATTTAACCCTAAATCTATACGCTATGAAAGTCTATGATCAGCAACACATTAAAAACGTCGTCCTGCTGGGTGGGGCGAAAAGTGGCAAGACTACGCTTGCCGAAACAATGATGTACGAAGCCAAGCTAATCAATAGGCGAGGCAGTATTGAGAATAAAAATACAGTTTCTGATTTCCATGATGTGGAAAGAGTGCGAGGTATATCTGTTTACGCCACGCCCCTCCACACTGAATGGCGCAATTATAAAATCAACATTATCGACACGCCTGGATTGGATGATTTTCTAGGGGAAATGGTGGCATCACTTCGTGTTGCAGACACCTGTATCATGCTTATTAATGCCCAAGCTGGGGTTGAAATTGGCAGCGAGTTAATCTGGAAAGAAGTTGATCGTTTTCGAAAGCCGGTAATTTTCGGAGTGAATCAGTTGGACCATGAAAAAGCCGATTGGGAAATGAGCTTGGGCTCAGTTCGAGAGCATTTCGGCTCGAATGCTGTCTTGATGCAGTATCCAGTGAATCCCGGAAATGGGTTCAATAAGATTATCGATCTATTGAAGATGGTGATGTATGAATTTCCTCTCGAAGGAGGAAAGCCAAATAAAGTTCCTATTCCAGATTCTGAAATTGAAAAGGCAGACAGCCTCCATAACATCCTCGTAGAAAAAGCTGCTGAAAATGATGAGCATTTGATGGATCTCTATTTTGAAAAAGGAAATTTAAATGAAGATGAGCTGCGCACAGGATTAAAAATTGGAATGATGAACCATGAAGTTTTTCCGATTTTCTGCCTTTCTGCTTTGAATGATATGGGAAGCGGTCGCATGATGGGATTCATTGATAACGTTGCCCCTGCCTACATAGAAAATCAACCAGAAGCAACAGAAGAAGGGATTCCGATAGCGAATAATCCTGATGCTCCAGCGGTCTTGTTCGTTTTCAGAACTGAAGTAGATCCTTCATTGGGGAAGATTTCATTCTTCAAGGTATTGAGTGGGACATTGAAAAAAGGACAACAGCTGAAAAACTCCCAAACCCATCAGCTGGAAGCTCTTTCGCAGCTGTTCGTGATGGATGGCAAGCAGAGAAACTCTGTTGATGAGCTTTCTACAGGAGATATTGGAGCGACATTGAAATTAAAAAACACAGAAACCAATCACACTTTACATGCTCTGGACCAAGACATTGTGGTAAAACCAATCGTCTTCCCTCGTCCCCGACTGCGCACTGCAATTGTCCCTGTGAACAGCAACGATTCTGAGAAGCTATCAGATGCCCTGCGGAAAATACATGAGCAAGATCCTACTTTGCTGGTTCAGTATAGCTCTGAACTTCGACAAACCATCCTTCAGTGTCAAGGCGAATTGCATTTAGCGACTACGCGGTGGACACTTGAGAACATTTACGGAGTTGAAGTTGAATTCATCCAACCAAAAATTCCTTACCGAGAAACAATAACTCGGGCAGCCAATTCAAATTACAGGCATAAAAAACAAAGCGGTGGCTCTGGGCAATTTGCAGAGGTGCATCTCAAAATCGAACCTTATTTCGAGGGAATGGCAGACCCACAAGGCTTCTCGCTGAGAGGGAAAGAGGAAATTGATTTAGCGGCTGGAGGTAAACTTCAGTTCTTTAATTGCATTACGGGAGGATCAATTGATGCACGATTTATTCCATCCGTTTTGAAAGGGGTCATGCAGAAAATGGAAGAAGGTCCGCTTACGGGATCACCAGTGAGGGATGTTAGAGTTATTCTTTTCGACGGAAAAATGCACGCTGTAGATTCTAACGATTTGAGTTTCATGATTGCAGGTGCTATGGCCTTCAAAGAAGCCTTCAACAATGCCCAACCGAAACTCTTAGAGCCCATTCATGAAGTAGACATCCTCGCTCCTACTGAGGTTACGGGTGATGTGATGACCGATTTGCAATCGCGAAGAGCTATTGTTTATGGTATGGATACTTTGGGCAAGTACAGCACTGTGAAAGCTAAAATTCCACTTTCAAATTTGTACAAATACAGTACTTCACTTCGAAGTATTTCACAAGGTAAGGCGAGTTTCAGCAGCAAGTTCCTGGCGTATGAAAACATGCCAACCCATGTTCAAGAAGAAATAATCTCCAGTTACCAGGAGGAGGAAAAATAGACTCTTGTTCCTACAATCACTCAAGCTCATCAATATCGACGAGCTTGGGTGATTTTTACTTTTTGAGTAGTTGCTTGTCCAGTGAATACTTTCCAGGTCCTGAGATGAAAATCACCAAGTAGCCAACGAAATAGATCAATGGGAGTTCTTGTTTCCCAAATCCATCTCCGGAATGAACAATAAATGCTGCAACGAGCATTGTTATCATCAGGGGAATGGATGCCCATCTGCTCAATAATCCAAACAACAGGGCTATCGCACAAACTACCTCTGCAAATACGGTCAGTCCAATCGATAAAAATCCACCTACCCCAAGTGGATCTGGAAATCCTTCTCCCCCTTCAAACAGGCGTTCAATTTTTTTCCAACCGTGGCCGAATACCATAAATCCACCAGCGAAAATCCGCACTAGCAGTAGCGAAAAATCAATATATGATACTTTAGAACTACCTAATTTCATGGGGTCTATTTTATGAAGTTACCTTCTCCAGCAAAGGAAGGAATTGGATTTCGACTTTGGACTTTATATTCAGATTTTTTTTGCTCTTCATTCAAGCTTTCAGCGGCTGCCAAATACCCCAGTGCAATCCCTGTAAATGGAGTAAAACCCTCGGGAATTTTATATTCCACAATGATCTTATCCGCTTCTATTCCTGCCATTTGATGCGTGAAAATATTCTTTGATTGAGCTTCAATCACCATACTCATCGCTGCTAATCCTAAATCATGTTTTGCGATGTTGTTGGGCTTTTGATTTCTATCAAAAAAATCCTTGCTAAAAGTTAGAATGAGCACTGAAGCATCTTTGGTCCATGATTGATTGCCTTCCTTAAGGCAACTATGAATCACGTCAAACTCAGGACTTCCTTTGAAGCCATAAATAAATCGCCACGGTTGCTCATTGAAGGCGGAAGGCGCCCAGCGTGCCGCTTCTAGAATCGACAATAAATCGTTTCGTGAAACTTGTTTTTCGGAAAATAATCTAGGACTCCAACGATCGGAGAGTAAAGGGTGTATAGGATGATCTACTTGTTTTTCTTTGCTCATGCCGCAAAGTTAAGTGTAATATCTCCCACGATTATCACATTAGAAGGATTCATTTTTTTGTTGCTAGCCAGGTTTTAGCATCCTCAAGAGACTCGAATATTGCAGCTGGTAATGAGCTGACTTATTGAATACTTGAGAAATAATCAACGAAATTCTTGTATTAATATACTCTAGGCTGAACTAATCTAAGTAGAATTACTTTTTCTACCGACCATTTATAAATTCTTTTATATTCGTACTCGACTTTAACTAACCCAAACTTGAGCAGTTTGAGCAAACTATTCTTAATAGGTAGATTCATGCATTAATTAATTCATTGAGATACGCTCTCATGATTGGCTAGTACATGAAATATTATTCCCTATAGCATTAGAAATACTCTTATGATAAAACTATTCCTCCATGCAGTACTTATTGCTTTTATTAGCATTAATTATAGTTCAAATCTCTTAGCACAGACAATCTCTGATAAAGTTCAATTTAGTTGGGGAGAGGAAATTTCTACACCGAGAAATTCCCTACTCATGGATGTTTTTGCCGTAACTGATGGATACTTCTATGCTTACAGAAGGGTGAAGAATGACCCCGTAATTGAAAAGTATGACTCAAAGTGCAATCAAATTAAGTCACTTGAGTTGGATTTGAAATCTGCATCTAAACGAAACAAAAATGTGCTTAAATTTTGGCATACTACTGATAAAATATTTTTGTTCTCAGATTACGAAGAGCCACAAAAGAACGAGCACATTCTAACAGTTCAAACTGTTAATGGAAACACTTTAAATCCGAATACTGATGTCAAGCAAATTGCAATGATGGATAATTCACAAGGGTTTAAATGGGACTCGGGGATCTTTCAATTCACTCAATCTCCTGATTCTTCTTATATCCTAGTATATTTTGAAACTCCAAAACTAAGGGGGGAATATCAAGAAATAGGCCTTCAGGTATACGACCAAAATATGAACGTTAAATGGGAAAGTTTGGTTAGTCTACCTTATAAAGAGGAGCTATTTAGACCTGATGATTTTAAAGTTAGCAATGACGGTAAGGTTTACATCCTTGGCTCTTTATATAAGGACAAATTAAAAAATAGAGTAAAGGGAAAGCCAAATTACGCTCCTAGAATATTGTGTTTTGGCGATGGAGGATTATTAGAATTCAATTACGATCTAAAAATGGGGAATCTATTCTTGGTCGATAAATCACTATCAATTAACGATCAAAACGATATCATTTGTGCTGGATTCTATTCAGATGAGGGAAAACTCGCAATTAACGGGGTATTTAGTGTAGTTATTGATGGAAAATCCCTTGAAATCAAAAATAGTTCAAGCAAACCTTTTGATTTGGATATGGTTGTGGATGGATTGCGCAAGAATGAAACTAAAGACCCTCAAATGATGAAGTATATATTAAGAGACCTTTTAAGTAGAAATGATGGAGGTTATTCCTTAATTGGTGAACAATATTATACAACTGAAAGTCAAAAATCTGATGGCAATGGAGGTACTTATTCTGTAACTAACTACATCTACAGAAGTATTGTTGTTATTGACTTTGAAAAGAATGGAGATGTGAAGTGGGCAACTAAAATTGTCAAATACCAGAAATCTTCTTCAGATGGAGGTTATTATAGTTCCTTTGCAACCAGTCTGGCTGGAGATCATTTATACTTAATTTACAATGATAATATAGAAAACGTGGGTATAAAAGAAGGCGAGCCGCGCAAAATGTTTTATAATGGACGAAAAGGCGCAAGTGTGACCCTAATCGATATTGGCCCAGACGGAGAATTCACAAGAGAAGCAATTATCACAAGTAATAAAGATGAGGTTATTACTGTTCCTAAAGTTTGTATCCAAACTAGCCCGAATGAAATGTTATTCTTCGGAGATCGTAAGAAAACCCAAAAATTTGCAATTTTAAAATTCAAGTAAAATGAAGGCTGCAGAACAGTGGGCTTCTCAATTACGATTTACTTATCTCGCTATCTAAAAAACGGATTCATTTTTTTGTTAATAGCCAAGCTTTGGCTTCCTCAACAGACTCGAATATTGCAGCTGGTAAATTTGGTGCGTTAACGTTCATGAAGAACTTGGCACTCATTCGAATTGCCAATGAATCAACAACAAAGGCTAATGCTTTTCTGTATATGGCAGTTTTCTCGCTGGTCACAAACAAATTACGCGCTTCCGGATCCACAAGCACTTCGCATCCTCTTGTATCCCAAATCAACAATCGAGGGATTCCAGCTGCTAATGCGTAATTCGCATTGATTATCTCCTCTGCCGTTATAGCATCAAGTTCAAGAATCTTACCGGTGTAGGGCTTTATTATCAAGAAATCATCTTCAAGAGAAATATCAGCTATGGTCGTGCTAATTGTATTTTTGATAGTATCAAAAGTTTGGATTAGTAAAAGGCAGTCATAAGTTAAGTAAAAATGACGACAATGCTATATTTCAAAGGAGTAAAGTCCTAAAAACTAATTATTTATCGTGTAGATGATGAATTGAAATTAAACGACTTAATCCCTGTTCGATGAACTCACTTAGAGTTCTTTCTTGAATTGCATCTACTCTTCCCTGATTTTGAATAAGAACGCTAATAGGACTGGTATTCTTTCCGAAATTGAACTTCAATACATATATTGCGGGACTTTAATCAAAAAATTGCCGCATTCATAACTGCAATAGCTGTTCAATTTATCTTGACCATTGAAGACTACCACAGGATTCATTAATCGTCTTAGACTGATTTCCATCGTAATTTTTGTCAGTGTAGGAATATTGACATCAAGGGCTCAGGGCATTGACCAGTATCTTGACGATGGTGTTGATATCGGAAAAAACGTACTGAAAATACAGCTACTCACCATTGCAAACGGAGAGTTTGGATTTGCTTATGAGCGACAAATCCGCGGTAATTATGCAGCTCAGACTTTAGAATTCGGAATAGGCCTTCAATTGGGAGATTATCGCAGAGATAACTACTTAAGTGATGATCTCGCCGTAACTAAACTCAAAAGCGGCGGTCCACATTACTACATTTCTTACAGGTGGTATTTCCCGAGCCGTGGACACGCAGGTCCTGAAGGCCCCTATTTAACCATGCTACACCGTCATAGAGAATATGATTTTGAAGAAGTCAATGTGCTTTTCAATGACTTTTGCACTGGCTATGGATATCAGCATTACATAGGATCAGGATTCATTGTTGATCTGAATCTAATGCTTGGATTTCGATTCAGCAAATACTTAGACGGAGAGGACTATATTGATGGAAACCTCAATAACGTGGATTTAATACCGGCCGCTCAAATTCGATTCGGCTATATGTTCTAGAACCAAACTTAACCTCAAATTTATGAATACAATCAAACATCTTTCAATCATCCTAATCACTGTTCTTCTCTGCCTCACAGCTCAGGCTCAGCTGAAAACCAACAAAGCCACGGTGAAGTGGGGCCCCGAAATCGACGCTAGTAAACGTTCATCTCTTTCCGATATCGTTGCAGTTGATGACGAGTTCTATTATGCGCTGAGGTGGGAGAAAACTGACCTTAATATTGAAAAATACAACTTCAAGTGTGAGCAAATCGTATCCAGAGAACTCAATATTGAAGCAGGAAACAGCAAGTTAAGGGAATATCAAGGTATTCGTGACTTCGGACTGGAGCCAATGCATTTGTTCTCATCCTTCTACAATAAGAAGGACGAAAAAAATTACCTATTCAAACAAACCCTAAACCGCAAAACACTCGCTCCTAATGATGATGCGGAAATGATTGCTGAAATGGACTTGTCAGAATCAAAAGGAAAAAGATTCAGCGATTTCTCCATACTGACCGCCGATGACTCCTCACATGTAATGGTATATTTTAATAAACCAGAGCAAAAAGAAGGATTCCAAAAACTTGAAATGCAAGTCTATACAAACACCATGAAAATGTTGTGGAAAAGGGATGTTGAACTCCCTTATGAAGATGAGCTATTCGATGTTACTCAGCGCAGGATAGATCACAACGGCAATGTTTACATCCTAGGAAAACTGTATAAAGACAAAGTAAAGTCAAGAGTGAAGGGCGCTCCAAATTACACCTGGAGATTGATCTGCTTCGACGAAAGTGGTGAAAAGTTTAATCAGGAGATTAAAATGGATGAATACTTCATGCCTGACATCACATTTAGAATTGCGAAAAACAATGATGTGATCTGCGTAGGATTTTACTCTACTCAGGGTAAAAGCGATATTGATGGAGTGTTTTACTTGAATATTGATCCAATAACAAATCAAGTAAAGAAATCATCATTGAAAGAATTTGAGCTCGACTTTGTGATGGAAACATTAACCGACAAGCAATCGAAAAAGATGGCTAAAAGAGTTGACAAGGGTGCTGATACGCAGTTGATGAGCTATGATTTAGATAGATTAATTCTTCGTGAAGATGGAAGCGCAACAATCATTGGTGAGCAGTATGTATTCCGCGTTACTACTAGGACGGTTTCAAATCCTAATGGAGGCATGTCAACAACAACTACCTATCACTATCATTACAATAACATCTTAGTGATCAACATCAACTCGTCAGGTGAAATCAGTTGGGCAACGCAAATTCCAAAAAGACAGCATTCTACAAATGATGGCGGATACTACAGCTCCTATGCCTCAGCCATTGTTGGTGATCAGATCTATTTTGTCTTCAATGACAATGTTGAGAACCTCTTCATCAAAGAAGGTCAGAAAATTAAGAATTACACTTTCGGAAAGAAATCGATGGTGATTCTTGTTCATCTTGATGAAAATGGCGAATGGACCAAAGAAGGGCTTTTCAGTAAACTTGAAGCCGACGTGATTACTATTCCTAAAGTCTGTGAGCAAATTAAGGCTGACGAAATGGTGATTTTCGGCAAATGGAAGAAAGATCAAAAATTTGCAACTGTGAAGTTCAAGTAAATTGATATACAAGCACATAAGAAAAGGACATCCGCATGGGTGTCCTTTTTTCATTCCATTATTTCAAAGTAGTATTCACCCGAACCTGACTATGCAGGGTCTTATGAATAGGACATTTATCCGCAATTTCAAGCAGACGATTTTTCTCAGTGTCAGTTAGTTCGCCTTCCAGCTCAATGATTCTTGATATTAAATCAATTTTCCCGCTTGAATTTTCACAATCTTCACAGTCTTTTGCGTAGTCCTTTTCGTGGCTGAGGTGCACAATGACCTGATTCAGATTCCACTTCTTTCTATCAGCATACATTCGAAGTGTCATCACTGTGCATGCCCCTAGCGAAGAAAGCAAAAGATCATAAGGGGATGGCCCAAAATTATTTCCACCCATACTTTCGGGTTCATCTGCTGTTAAAGCATGTCCTCCAGCTAAAATATCACTTGTATAGCCATCCTTTCCAATACTAACCACAACTTGTTGGACAGTTTGTAACTCATTCTTCTCTTCTACATCAATGTATCTCGAAGCCCATTCTGCAATAACATTTCCAGCATACAAAGAATCTCTTTTATCACTTAATAGATGATCTGCCCCATCCAATGAAATGAAGCTTTTAGGATGCATCGCGTGAGAATAGATATCCGCAGCATTGGCTATCCCGACAACGGTATCTTGGGGTGAATGCATCAATAAAAGTGGCATTCTCAAGTCCTTCACTTTCTCCTGCATATTCTTTTCAGAAATATCTTCAATGAATTCATTGCTAATAGAGAATTCTCTGCCTCCAATAGTAACAATCGCTTTTCCCTGCTCTTTAATTTCTGCAATATCATTTTTAAATAGATGGCTGACATGTTCTGGGGAAGATGGTGCTCCTATGGTAGCAATGGCCTCAATAGAAGGAATTGACTTTCCTGCAAAAATCACAGCGGCACCGCCTAGCGAATGACCCACCAATAGTTTTGGGGCTTCCATATGCTTCGCCAAATAATTTGCAGCAGTCTCCAGATCTCTAATATTCGAAGAGAAATCAGTTGAAGAGAAATCTCCCTCACTTTCTCCCAGGCCTGTGAAATCAAATCGCAAAACACCAAAACCGTGTTGGGTTAGAGCGCGGGCGATATTTTTAACTGCAGTTAAATTCTTATTGCATGTAAAACAATGGGCAAAAATCGCATAACTATGCGCGTGCTGATCCACTGGAAGTTCAAGTCTAGCAGAGAGTTCGAAGCCATCATTATTTGTGAATTTAACTTTCTTACTGTTCATGAATTGTGATTTTAATAATGAATGATTGTAGGCTGCTACTACATTTCAAGCTTATAGAATACCTCTCGAGAAACTGCAATGAATCTAAATCTAGCCCCAAGAGCTACTCACAATCTGTATTTTTCTCCACCCAAGGATTCACCCACGTCTTGTCCTTCCCTAAAAGTTCTGATTCATAGGGTTCAGGAAAGACCAAGTAGTATTTCCCATCTACCTGAGTAAACTCAAAAGAAACGGAGGTACAGAACTTTCCTTTGCCATGATCTACCAGCATGCTTATTGTATTCCCTTTAACTTTTAGATTCTTCACTTCTTCCACCCAAATCAGATTGACCGAAACCTCATTGGGAATCGCCTTGTGACTGTAAAGTCGGAGATCATTGTATTCTTTAAGGTCCTGAACCAATTTGGTTTTAAGCTCATCGACAGATTGAAATTGAGCACTCCCATGCAGAACTAGGAGACAAAGGATAAGAAAGAATATATTTTTCATGGTTTACATTTAATAATCAGTAATACCGAATACGGAGAACACATCATTAATTCTATACTATTAATTGCTCTTGCTAGTCTCCCCCTCGTCTTTCATGTTCAAGGTAGGGATTTTCACTATTTCGAAAGTCGCTGATGCCAATACTACAGCTCCGTTTGAGGCCTGAATTCGCTTGCCGATTTCTTCATGAAGAAGATTTTTGGTATACCTCCTCCGTTTGTAATCTACAATATATCTGAGATTGAACTGAATCCAATTGTCCGTCATAGTAATGGCCAAAGTAGGGTCTACCTGAGCGTCTTCTATGTAGTACTTTTCAACCACTACCTTCCAGTCATTCATAGATTCTTTCACATATTCTGACAAGAATTCTTGGGCGACACTAATCACAATTTTCTTAGCTAACTCGACGTCTGAGCCATACCGGATAGGCAGGTTAAACTCATCCCAAACGAATGGGAAATCTTGGGAGTAGTTATAGACTGGACCTTTAAAAACAAAGGCATTGCTCAATTTCACAATCCTACCGCTGTAATTATCACTCGATACCCACTCACCTATCTCCATCATCGTGGTGTAGATGCTGTCAATATCGATTACATCTCCTTTTATTCCGTTCAGCTCAATACGATCTCCGGGCTTATATACGCGAACAAAAAAGATGTAGAAAGAACCTACAATACTCAAAATCAACTCCTGCAGTGTAATAGTTAAACCTGCAGTTAGAAGCCCTATTGCTAGTCCAAAATCTTTAATCGTTCCGGTGAAATACGATATCGTGATGAGAATTATAAGTCCATAACCAATGACTTCGATTCCTTTTTGAGCCTTGTACTTAACCGTATTATCGGGGAGCCTTTTCTTCATCCACCGCCTCACCCAGGTAATCAATACGATTACAAGAACAATCCATATCAAATACTTGATAATATTAGTGGAGACAGGATGCTCAGTAAGCCAAAGCTTTAAATCTTCTATTACATTCATTTTAATCTGGGTTTAATCCCATTCGATAAGTAATTCTATCAAAATCAAATTCTTCCTCCGCTAAATTTAAAACTAATTCCTCTTCAAATTGATTGTCGATGGAATGATACCTTAAGTCTTGAACAATAGAACTCTTGACTTTTTCATTGCTTAAGATGTCAATGAAGCTCAAGCTGTCTAACGAGTGAGGCTATGGTTTCCTTTTTACGATTGGGTAGATGGAAAATTACAGTCGATGAGAATTCAATAATCTTGTTTTGTTCTGTCTTTATTGACAGCGAAGGTAGGGTCGTTTCATCGTTGAACCTGAACAAGTCTTGGCTGTGATTCATGTAATAATCAATTCCAATTGTATCCGGCACTCCGTTGTTGGAAGTCATATAATCCCATCTCCAGTCCTCTTTCGAACTGATTTCATTCAAAGAGGCGTTTAAATACAAGCCAAGATTTTCAAAATTATACCGGATGGGAATCAACTCGGCATCCTTTGTCAGCTGCTGATTACTGTAGTCATTAGAGTTATTACAAGCGAGGATGAGTGTACTTCCTAGCGCCATAAGAAGCTGAAGTATAGCTTTCATTTTTTTAGATGGTCTCGACCTATTCATTTTCACCAATCATCCACTCCATGAGCTCAGCCTTGTCAACTATTGACCAGCTGTGAGGATGTCTTTCTCCACTGGCACGATAGCCCTTGTTTTCTGTGGGGATGAACTCTACGTGTGAATTACTTAATTCGCCTTTCAATTGATTGGCGAGCTTTTCAATGTAATATGCGTTGAGTTCATCGGCTTCGTTTTGTCTGTTTTCTTTCCACCACACGGTATCTGGTTCTGTGTACAATCTAATTTTCACACCGTCTAAACTCGAGAGGTTCTGGATATTTCCAGACTGCGCTGTGAAAGGAGAATACTCTTCATACGCTGAAATTCCATTTTCTGGATTCCCAAATTCTTCTTGCATCAAGGCGATCAACCAATCAGATTCTTTGGTTGAAATCTCTGAAAAATTCCTCTTCCGATTTTTTTCAGCCACCTTATACAATGCAAGCAGGTCAACGGGTGAATCGACAATAAAGACTCCCTTGGGCTGAACCTTAGATTCTACGGCTATGAGGTGGTTTGAAAGAAGCAAAGTCATATTCCCGCCACTTGAAAAACCTCCGATAAAAACATTGTCTCGCTCCAGTTTATGCTCATCAAAAATTGCTTCCAGCTCTTTTGTAAGTTGTTCCTTCTCTGACTTTCTGAGAAATAACTTTTGATTGTAATTCATAAAGAGCACAGCAACTTGGCTATCTTCTGCAATTTTCAATATTTCGAATTCTCGTTCAATAGCTGCTGCCGTTTCTGGAAATCCGCCAAAAAGTACGAGTACTGCATTTGAGGTTGCACTCGGCTTGTGCAATTCGTAGCTTTCTTTGATAATCCCTGAATAGGCTGATTTTACCGAAGATTTTAACTCCGGCTGACCTCCAGTCTTACACGAATTCGAGAAAACCAACAGGATAAACACTCCTAGGAAACACTTCATAATTCAACTTCAATCTTCATTTTTGATTGTCTGATTTCTCTCTACGTTTGAAGATGTTCTTCAATTTCCATTTTACACGTTCAACAGCAGTAGGTCGTTTTACAGAAAAATATGTACCACCTAAATCTATGATTCGACCTTGAAACCCAATTATCTCGGCACTATTAATTGGTTCAATCTCAAGTATATTATTCCCTTTAGTCAGTTCAAGCAGCTGTGAAATTGCAATTATCTTGCTTTTATATCCAAAATGATTGATCTCCAATGAGTCTGATGTTCTCCTGCGCAATTGATTATTGACTATAATTAGAAAATTGCCCTCTTTGTCAGTCTCGGTAATAAGATCACTACCAATGAATCTGATTGAAGCAAAAGGCAATTCTTCGCAACTGCCCTCATCTACCACCTTTCCTGTGATAATCATTTGATCATTAAGAATTCCACTTTGAGCAACAGATGAGGACACCAGTGAAATTGCTGCTCCTGTGATTGCGGCAGCTTTTAAGAGTTGTTGCTTTTGGCTTGGAATTTCTCTACCCCAATTTTCTAACTGCTTGGGCTTGTACATCCCACAAATCGAATTGTTATTTTCTCGTTGAATTTGTTCTATCTCTTCCCAAGGCTTTTTCGTGAAATCAACTACCATTTTGTTGCAGCCTCCGCAGATACGCCCTCCTTCTACCGGAGTCATTTCCAACCAATTTTGATCGCATTTTTTAGGTTTTGGAATAGTCGACATCAAATTTTAGTTCAATTTGCTAATCTTGAAACTCGAATTCGGTTTCTTTATTATAATCAAGGTATTGACTCCTGCTCCAAACTGCCGTGTTTCTTCCAGTATCTTTTGCCATAGCCACAAAACACTTCCTCGTTCGCCTTTATTTTCTTAGTCGCAATAAGGCAAACACCGCCATTCTCAGCCAAGGATATTCTCGTGTTGTTCTTAAAACTAGATCCCCCCATTCCTTTTGCGTCATTGGCATACTTTGCAAAGCAATCCACTTTTCTCGAGTCCATTATCTTTCCATTAAGCAGACTAATAAAGTATTGATCTTTCCCAGCTTCTGCTCGCTTTCTGGCTTTTTTCTCCGACAGAATTTCTCCATCAAAATAAGCGACAATCTCATCTTTGTAAATATCAACGGCTGTGAAAAGTCCAGTCCCCGAATTCGGCAATTGTGATTCTGCTTGAAACAGGTAATCTGATTCAGGAATATCAATTGTATTCACATCTATCTTGCTTTTCACTTAAGAATAATTTTAATAATGAAAGGGGTTTAACTATTGTTGACTTTCATTTTTATAATAGAAATCCGTATCCCAAAAGCTAATGAAATTGCTATAAACAATAAAGAAAACCATTCTGGGAAGCTTATCCAATTGGCAACAATTAGCTTTAGTGAAACATATATCAAGATTGTGAAAATACTGTATTTCAGATATTTAAACTTCTCTAACATATTAGCTAAAAAGAAATAAAGTGAACGCAATCCCATTATTGCAAAGATATTTGAACTAAAAACAATGTAAGGATCGGTGGTAACTGCAAAAATTGCTGGGATACTATCTAAGGCAAAGAGTAAATCTGTGAACTCGATAGTTACAAGTGCGCCAAATAAGCCCGTAAATACCCGTTTTCCATTAATAGAAGTCCTGAACTTACCCCCATCCAAGTGTTTCGAAATATTCAAGTACTTTGAAATTCCGCTAGTTTTATTGGGCTCTCCTATCTCTTCCTTTTTCAACATTTTAAAAGCAGTGTACAACAAGAACAAGCCGAAAACAATTGATAAACTGTGAACTTTACTCATCAACACGAGTCCTAGCCCAATTAATATTGCTCTGAAAAATATAGCTCCCACAATGCCAAGAAACAGCAACTTGTGCTGGTATTTCATCGGGATTTTGTATTCGGTGAAGATGATTGCTATGACAAATAAATTATCAATGCTCAGCGACAATTCAATCAAGTAGCCCGTTATATACTTGACAAGACTTTCATTAGGGCTTAGGTTATTAGGATTACTGGTTAAATCATTCTTAAATAACCAAAACAATATGCCTCCAAAAATTAGTGCATTGATGATGAAAAAGATTGACTCAAGCAAGGCCTTTTTAGGGGTGATCGTTTCTACTTTGCGATTTAAAACGAAGAAGTCAATCACTAGTAAAGCGGCGACATAAGCCAACAATATAAACCAAGCCAAGTTTCCTTCCATATCTGGGATTTAACCCAATTGTGTTCTCATCAGTATTAATTGACTTCGCAATTGGCCGAGGTAAATGTACATCACGGTGCTGATATTAATCCATATCTGTCTAGAAATATGTTGTGATCATTATCATGCGAAAACACTTGCTAAACCACTGATTATTATCCCATGTTAATCAAAATTTAGTTTCCCTTCCTTGAAATACAATCAACATTTTTCAATTTCTACAGCCTGAATGATTCTTACTGCGAATTTACAGAGTACAGCTGGTGGGAATTCTCAAAAACCTGATTGAAGGGAAATAAAAAAGCCAGTCGAATGACTGGCTTTTAAGACTATAAAACATCTTATTAAAACCTAAATTACTTCAAATCAAAGCGGTCTAGGTTCATGACTTTGGTCCATGCTCCGACGAAGTCATTAACAAATCTTTCTTTGAAGTCATCGCTAGCATAAACTTCGGCAAGTGCTCGCAACTCAGAATTAGATCCAAATATCAAATCTACTCGGCTGGCTGTCCATTTGGTTCCACCTGTGCCTCTGTCTTTTCCTTCAAACTCTTCTTTGCTTTCAGAGCTAGCCTTCCATTCGTTGCTCATGCTCATCAAATTCACAAAGAAATCATTGGTCAAAGTGCCTGGACGATCAGTAAATACGCCTAGTTTCGAATGGTTGTAATTCGCATCTAAAGAACGCATTCCTCCAACTAGAACTGTCATTTCCGGTGCAGTCAAGGTCAATAACTGAGCTTTATCTACTAAAAGTGCTTCCGTTGAAAAAGTATACTGTGTCTTTAAGTAATTTCTAAATCCATCGGCCATCGGCTCAAGTACAGCCATCGATTCAGGATCAGTTTGCTCTTGCGAAGCATCCATTCTACCTGGATTAAACGGAACTTTAACCGCATATCCTGCGTCTTTAGCAGCCTTCTCCACAGCAGCAGCTCCACCTAATACAATTAGGTCTGCCATCGAAACTTTCTTGTCCCCAGATTTCGCATTAAATTCGGCTTGGATTTTCTCCAATGCTGTCAATACTTTGTTCAGTTGTTCAGGATTATTCACTTCCCAACTTCTCTGTGGCTCTAGTCGGATGCGTCCTCCGTTAGCTCCACCTTTTTTATCCGATCCTCGGAAAGTGGATGCTGAAGCCCATGCCGTTGAAACCAATTCCGAAACTGTCAATCCTGAATTCAAGATGCTAGCCTTCAGATTATCGATATCCTTGGTATTAATCAAAGCATGATTCAAGGCAGGAATTGGATCTTGCCACAAGTAATCTTCCGTTGGAACCTCTGTTCCTAGATACCTAGATTTAGGCCCCATATCACGGTGAGTCAATTTGAACCAGGCTTGAGCAAAGGCTTTATTGAACTCTTCAGGGTTTTCTAAAAATCGTCTTGATATTTTCTCATACTCCGGATCGAATCGCAGTGAAAGGTCTGTAGTCAGCATCGTTGGTTTGTGCTTCTTCTCTGAATCGAATGCATCGGGGAAAATAGCAGCTGACTCCTTAGCTACCCATTGCGCTGCACCGGCTGGACTCTTGGTCAACTCCCATTCATTTCCAAATAGAAATGCAAAGTATGCTTGACTCCATTTCGTAGGTGTTGGAGTCCAAATCACTTCTAATCCTGAAGTAATAGCGTCTTGACCTTTTCCTGATTTATAGGTACTCTTCCATCCAAATCCTTGCTCTTCAATATCCGCAGCTTCAGGCTCAGCTCCTACCAACGATGCATCACCGGCTCCATGAGTTTTTCCTAGGGTGTGACCTCCAGCAATTAATGCCACAGTTTCTTCGTCGTTCATTCCCATCCTTCCGAAAGTTTCACGGATATCGTGCGCTGCAAGCACTGGATCAGGATTTCCATTTGGACCCTCTGGATTCACATAAATCAATCCCATTTGCACAGCTGCAAGTGGATTCTCAAGGTCACGTTCTTCATTGTAACGTTTGTCGTCAAGCATCTTTCCTTCAGATCCCCAATAAACATTGCCCGCTGGCTCCCAAACGTCCGCTCTTCCGCCACCGAAACCTATGGTCTCAAATCCCATGGACTCCAATGCAACGTTTCCGGTCAATATCATTAAGTCAGCCCAAGAAATTTTACTTCCATACTTCTGCTTCACTGGCCAAATGAGTCTTCTTGCTTTATCTAAGTTACCATTGTCAGGCCAGCTGTTTAATGGGGCAAAACGTTGCTGTCCTTCTCCGGCCCCACCGCGACCATCGCCAGTTCTGTAAGTACCAGCACTGTGCCATGCCATACGAATGAACAATGGACCATAATTCCCATAATCTGCTGGCCACCAATCCTTCGAGTCAGTCATTACTTTCTCTAAATCGGCTTTCACAGCCTCAATATCCAGACTGTTAAATGCTTCTTCATAGTTAAAATCTTCTCCCATGGGGTCAGACAACACTGAATGTTGCCTAAGGATACTGAGATCGAGTTGATTGGGCCACCAGTCTTTGTTGGTAGGTCCCTCGCCTTTTATAGTTGTCCCTGTTGATTTCCCTTTGGCATCGAATCCAAATGGGCATCCGCCTTTTTCTTCCATATTGTTTTCAGTTGTTTCACCTTGTTCACAACCCGAAAAAACTAGGAGTAAACTGGCTAAAATGAATAAATTCTTCATCAAGTCTTGTTGTTGAGTGGTTAATAATTATCAAATTTAATCCCTTTCTTTGTTTTATGGAAACGATAGTTTAGATGTTAATATCTACACCATAGATGAATATACAACAATTTCAATACATACTCGCAGTTGCAGAAAATAGGCATTTCGAACAAGCCGCTGAACACTGCAACATCAGCCAATCGACGTTGAGTACGATGATTTCTAAATTCGAAGATGAAATTGGCATCCAGATTTTTGACAGAAAACGAAAACCGGTTGAAATCACTTCGGAAGGCAGTAAAATATTAGAGCAGCTCAAAACCATCACCCGAGAAATTGAACAACTGAAGGAGTTGACTCAAGAAATAAAAGGAGAAATTAAAGGAAAGTTGAGTATTTCTGTGATTCCGACGATTGCGCCTTTCTTGTTGCCACTGTTTTTACAAAAATTCGCGAGCCGATTCCCAAATTTGGAGATTCAAGTAAAGGAACAGACGACTAGCGAAATCCTGCGACAACTAAAATTGAGAGAGTTAGATATTGGAATCATTTCTATTCCAGCTTTAGACAAGGATATCGTAGAAACAAAACTCTACGATGAGCCATTTGTATTCTTCGATTCTGGAAGGGAATTGAATCAAAAAGTAGAATCTAAGAATCTAGATATTAGCAAATTATGCCTACTTGAAGAGGGACACTGCATGCGAACCCAAGTGGTAAATCTTTGTGACTCGCATAAATTGAATTTTAACAGTACCCTTAACTTCGACTACAAAGCAGGTTCAATTGACAGTCTATTGCGATTTGTAAAGGCGAATCAAGCAAGCACATTGTTACCTTATTTAGCAACCTTAGACATGAGTGAGGATGAGCAAAGACAAATGATTCGTTTTGTGGACCCCGTTCCTTTCAGAACGATTGGCCTAGTTGTACACACTCATTTCGTGAAGAAGAAAGTACTAGAAGCACTACAAAACAGCATCATGGAAGAAGTTTTGAAAGTCATCCCTGAACCAAATATGAAAGGAAACGAGCTCTTGCCGTTGTAAAGCATTTTACTTCTTCACAAAAGCCGCTTCATACCTACCAATCCAATCTTGAATACTCATTTTTTTCGCCAGCTCTGCAATCAAATCGTAAGGAATATCATCTACTTTTTTAAAGCGAATACAGCTTTTACCCATGTCTAACTTGTATTTGCAGTGCTTTGGATATTCAGCAACGAACCACTCTAAAAGCTGTGGGTCTGCATAAATACCCATGTGGTAAAGAGCAACGAAATTTTTCTGAGACGCAATATTGATAAATGGAAGCGGCAATTTAGGATCGCAATGATACCCTGCCGGGAATAATGAATGGGGAACCACATAGCCAATCATACCATAACTCATGGTTTCCTGAAATCCCTTGGGCAAGTTTTTAGAAATTGATTTGCGCAAACTTTCAATTGCTCGCTGCCTGTCTTCTGGCAACTGCGCTGCATATTCTTCAATGGAATTGGCCTCTATTCTCATGTATCGTATTGCTTTTGTTAAATTCTAAATTGAAAGCACAATTTATGAAAAGCAATTTCATTTTATCTTCAATTCCCCTACCTTTCAGTATGAAATCTCATACCCCGCTGCTTGCCGTATTACTCATTGCCTCTCCTTTAGGCTGTGGATCTGTCGATTCTGGAACTACTCTAACGACTCGAGAAGCGTCGCCCGAATTTAATGAATACTGGAACCGTGGATTGGCAGAAGTTAGCTCCTACACCCTCACTCAAGCGCGTTATGGCGAGTACCGCGAAGGAGATGCTGTTATGATTTATGTGACAGAGCCTTTTTCGAAATCCAAACAAGTAAAACTCGACAACCCTTCAAAGGCTGGAAACGATGCTGTTCAAGTGCTGAAGCTGAATGCAGTTCGGAAATTTGTCACAGGAGTCTATCCGTATTCTATGATGAATTCAAGCTTTAGCCCCGTCAATTCTGGTGCAATGGGGGCTTTATTAAAATCAACCTGTAGCTCACAAGAATGGTGTGGACATACATTCACCCAATGGAACAAGAGCGAAGATGCCTACCTCTTCAAACAATTTTCTTACTTCGAGTCAGAAGCTGATGTTGAACTTAAATTCAAGAATGTGATTCTGGAAGAAGAAATTTGGACTATGCTTCGAATTGATCCGGAACTCCTTCCTCTAGGAGAGACTTCGTTTATTCCAGGTAACTTTTACAGCAGACTGAAGCACTCAGAGCTCAAGCCTTTCAAAGCTATTGCAAGTATAAGAGACTCGGCTGAATTTAGTATTTACACTTTGAATTATTCAGAGCTAGATCGCCAATTGAACATCTATTTCACTTCTAAATCTCCCTACACCATTGAATCTTGGGAGGAAAACTACAGCAGCGGATGGGGAGATGGGGCTCAAAGGATGAATACTAAAGCCGTTCTGAAAAAACGGATGATGCTTGACTATTGGAACAAGAATGGCATTGAGGATGAAGGATTGCGGGATGAATTGATGCTGACTCATTGATTGAATGATTTGACAAAATAAAGTGCACAAATCCTCATGACTCCCTTACAACCGAAGTAACAAATTCACCATTTCTTTTCTCAATGCAGAGGCCCCATCTTGATGTCCATTTACCAGGAATGAAAAGCTAGACCATTCCCCTTCGGAAGATTTTATATAACCGGATAAAGCCATCACACCCGACATATAACCGCTTTTGTAATAGATAGTATTTCCTTTCCCGCTAATTTCCTTGAAGGCTTTTATAAGAATATCTCTCTCTGAATCGCTTGCTTTGGCTAAGGACTTAGCAATAAAATCTGCACTAACGGCGCTAGATCGAGAAAGTCCACTTCCATCCTGCAAAACCACACCATTTGCTGGGACTTCTAATTCCTTCCAATAATCAACAATTCGCTTTCCCGAATCCGAAAATTCACCTTCGCCCCCTAACTTAATTCCGCAATGTCTGAAAAGTGCATCGGCGTACATATTGATGCTGTGTCGATTTGTTTCAAAGATTATCTCTTCAAGACTTGGGGATGATTGCTCTGCGATCAAGCGAGGATTCCGCAATCGACTATTCCTTTCACTATTGACCTTGGCAATAATTATAATTCCCTGCTTCGACAGATTGCTGTAGAGGTAATTAGCAAATGCCCTGGCTGGATCTGGATACGCACCCTCTATACTGATAGAACCAGCCCGAGCAGGCAAACTGCCTTTAACAAATATCTCAGAAGAATAAGGCAATGCCATGACGTAAGCCAAGTCTTTACCCCTAGCATTTATTCCCACATCCGTAGTGAAGGTTAAGATTGGATCAATCCCTTTGTAGGCAACGAATTCGGCGTTCTCCCCCCCTTTCAAGGTGTTAAACTCCAACGAATACGTATTGTCGAAACAGTTGAATCCAAAAGCTCCTCCTCCATAATAATTCCCTACATCTTCATTGACGACTCCGTCAGCAACTGGATAACCTTTGAAATACTCATCCAATACCAAAACCTGTCCTTTGATTCCGGCAATTCCCATTTGCTCGAGAAGTAATTTCCAATCAGCAATAAGTGCCAAGGGATTTTGATTAAACCTTGGACTGAGAAAGCTGGGATCACCGTCTGACTCTACAACAAGATCCCCAATCCATACACCATTCATTCCCAATTCCCCATCCAAAATTAAGCGAGTTTTGAAGCTGTGATCTGCTCCGAACAAACGCAATGCAGTTAGTGTACTGAGCGACTTTATTGATGAAGCGGGTAAAAGCAATAAATCTGACTGGTACTTTTGTAGAGACTGACCAGACTCAATATTTTGAACCAACAAGGCTACGGAGGCACCTTTCAATTCCGGCTTAGCTAAAAACTCACTGATCTCGGGTGATAGAGACTGTGACTTCAATAGGCCAGAGCAGAATAAGCTCAGACTTATAATCAACATGAAGAATTGGCTCGATTTTAGCATCTTTACAATCTATGAAAGTTCATCGCAAGTTAATCTGCTTTATTCTTAGTTGGGGAATTTTTCATTCGCTTTTGTTCGCTCAAGTGGATGAAAACTCCATGGATATGAGACTGATCAAAACCTTAGAAGAGGTTATTCAGCCGGATGCCCAACTCCGTGGTCAATTGGATAGTATTGTCAGACTTGCCGCTTCAAACATAGTCTTCCAAGAAGAAGAAAAACGACGTGTTCAGCGAGAATTGAATGACGAGAACATGGTTATGACTGAAATCAAGGTCAAGAATCAAATAATTAAGGACATCAGAGAAGAGCGCGATTTGGAAATTCAATCCTTGCTCAACCCCGAACAGCTCGCCATCTACAACGAAAAAGTGAAACCTCAGAAACCCCAAGTGCTTCATTTCGGCATGCACAACCGGGCGGATTGCAATGTTTGCAAGCAATAGTTTTAGTTGGAATTTATGAATAAGAGCATACTTAGCTTCGTCTTTACAATCGTTGTTCTTTCGCTAGCTGGACAAGAATACAATCTCTACCAAGAAGAATTGAGAACCTATGACTCCGAAGCTCTTGGCAGAAGTATTGAGCTCGAGTTGAGCATCCCTGAAAACCTAAGATTCGCAGCTGATGACTTCAATATTCCCTTGATTGTCCTTCTCGACAAACAAAATGAAACTGCTTACCGACTGAATCTTAAATCAATAAATTTTCTAGCTGGAGTTGCCGGGCAAATTCCTCCCTGTGTGATTGCAGGAATACCGCTTGAAAACGAATTGAGGTTTCAAATGACTGATGCTAGGCCAAATGCAGAAGGAATCTCCGGAATTCAATCCACTGAAAAATTCTTGTTCGACGAATTCATCCCGAACCTCAGAAAAGAATTTCCTCAAATTGGGTCTATCATAATCATTGGACATTCCAGAACTGGCTATTTAGTAAATTACCTGGTAGCCAATAGAATTGATGAGTTTGATGCAGGAATTTCTTGTAGTGGTTTTTATGAGGACAAAAGCACAGAGGATTACTTCAAATCACTCCCAAATCTCAACTTAAGCAAAAGAGCAAAGCCATTTAATTACTACATGAGTGCTGGAACTAGCTTTGAAGAAAGCACTTACCTCAAGGAATTCGAGGAGATGTCAGCCGCATGGAAGACAAGTGAAACAAACGCCAACTTCCAGTGGCAACTTTTTATCCACCCTCATGCCGGCCATTTCAGTAATTTCACCTTGACGGTTCCTGAGGCACTCATTGACTTGTTCCAGGATTATCATGCAATACTTGAGAGTCGCTTTGAAAGTCAATTTGCTTCTGAGAATCGCGCTATGCAGAGCTACTTAGAAGACATGGATGCTTTAAGTATTCCATCATCTCCAACTGCATTACACATCAATTCTATAGCTAGTCATTTCTATTTTCAAGAGGATTATCAGACAGCGCTAGAATTTATTGACCTAGGAATTAAGTACTATCCGAACGACCCTGGAATGTATCTGTTCAAGGCAGATATTTTAATCGCCTTGGACGATAGCGTTGGCACCAAGCAGCAAATTGAACAATTCAACGCATTGAAAAACGGTAAATATATCAGCGCAGATTACCTTAGGGAGTTGATGGAATGGTATGAATCAATCGAGAAATAAACTCCTATTTTTCGAATTCTGTCTTCAGAATCGCGCTAGCAATGTCTTTTCTTAGATTTCCATCCTCATCTTCACGCAAATCTAGGTTCATAGCGAAAACGCACGATTTACCCTCCTTTTCAGCGAATCCGACCAACCATCCAATATCACCATCGGTACGAATTGACCAGCCAGTCTTCGATTTCATGGTGAATGACCCAAAATCATCTTCTGTTAAGATGTTATATACCTTATCTTGAACTGCAGGAGAAAATGTCAACTCTCGCTTTCTCCATCTATCCAGAAAATCAACTTGGTCCATGGCCGAAATTTTCAATTCCCCATCCAACCAAAAGCTATTTAATAATGGGCCCATTAGCATGTTGCCGTAGTTGTTCTCGGTTAAATGCTTCTGCATTGCCGGCTCTCCAACACGATCTGCTATGGTTTGAAAAAACCAAACACAGGAATACTCCATAGCGGTCTGCATGGTTTGGTCCTTATTCCATTTTTCCCAGCCTTTGTCTGTGCCGTCCCAGGCAATTGTTTCATCAACAGTGAAAACAGCTTGCTCTTCTAGGCCAGCCATAGCATTAAATATTTTGAACGTAGAGGCTGGTGAAAATTCTTTTTCACTTCGCTCTTGATTGTTAAGCTGAGTTATTCCTGTGCTTGGCTCGTAAACCACCATGCATCCTTGCTTTCCTTGAAAATAATCATCCCAATCGTTTCGGATCATTACTTCAGGAGCATCATCTTCTGTGGTTTGATTTCCGGTACAAGAAGCCATTAAAATCGCTACTGTCATTAGCAACAGTAGCTTGGGAGTTCTCAAGTTCATTTTCATGTTATTCAATTATTTTTCTCAGTTTCGCTTTCTTAGCTTTGCATGCATAAACCAATCATCATGTTGAAAACTACCATAGGGCAGCTTCGAATAGTCGGATTTGTAGAAGGGATTAGCTTTTTAGTTCTCTTGGGAATTGCTATGCCCTTAAAGTATTATGCTGATATGCCTGAAGTAGTTTCCTATGTCGGCATGGCACATGGTTTTCTTTTTATAGCCTACCTCGTTTGGGTGGCTTATGCTCATCAACAATACAAATGGGGAATGAAGAACACCTTTTGGGCTGGACTAGCTTCCCTCCTGCCATTCGGAACCTTTGTTGCTGACGCAAAGATTTTCAGAAAGTATTAATTACTTCTGCAATTCTTTGCTGCGTTTGTCTCTCTGCATCGGGTTTTCGTTAGAATCCTTATTGCGATCTTTGAACAATTGCAATCGGCTAGGAGATTGTTCTGCAGGCCAAAAATTATCATTCAAATCGGTATCGGCTGTTTCTAGATAAGGATCAAGGGTAATTCTTTTGACTTGCTTTTCTGTGATAAATACCTTACTCACTTCTGGCTCGCTCATTTTCCATATTTCAGCTGGAATTCTTCTTATTTCTTCAGTACCGTCTGTGTATTCAAATCGGAAAATCAATGGCATTACCAATCCACCTTGATTTTCAATTTTAATTTCATAGAAGTTATTTCCAGTGTTTAACATGGCTTTTTCATCCTCATCTAATCCTGCCATGAAATCATTGTACTCCTTTACATCAAGGTCATTTACATCGTTTGCATCCCAAGTATTATAAAAATCAATGAGTTCAGGATCTTTTTCCAATAGCGATTGAGGGATGTCTTCGCGATTTCTCAATTTCGTGATGTCCTCAGCTTCATTTTCTTTGGCGTTGCGCTTAAAACCCGACTCAGTCTTCGGTTCATTCGTATCAAGTTGGTACCATTTCACATCCTTCAATGCCATATCGCAATGGTCTGTGGTGTAGAACCAACCTTTCCAGAACCAATCTAAATCTACAGCAGAAGCATCTTCCATGCTGCGGAAAAAATCTGCTGGTGATGGATGTTTGAAGGCCCATCTTCTGCAATATTCCTTGAAGGCATAATCAAACAATTCCCTGCCCATAACCGTCTCCCGCAATATATTGAGCGCTGTAGCTGGCTTCCCGTAGGCGTTATTTCCAAACTGATAAACGCTTTCAGAATTTGTCATAATGGGTGATATTCTTGACTTATCACCACCCATATAATCCGTAATGTTTCTTGGTGCTCCTCGCCAGTTTGGATAATCCCTATCAAACTCATACTGAGTGAGGTACTGCACAAAAGTGTTCAATCCCTCATCCATCCAAGTCCATTGCCTTTCATCAGAACTGATGATCATCGGAAAGAAGTTATGCCCTACTTCATGAGTAATCACACCTATCATTCCGTATTTCGTTCTTTCGGTGTAAGTCCCGTCAGCAGCTGGCCTCCCGCCGTTAAAGCAAATCATCGGATACTCCATGCCAATTCGGTCTGTATGAACAGAAATTGCCACGGGATAGTTGTAGTCGATGGTGTATTTGGAATAGGTTTTAATGGTGTGAGCCACGACTTTAGTGCTGTACTGTTCCCAAAGTGGATTCCCTTCTTTGGGATAGTAGCTCATGCATAGAATATTGTTCTTCCCGACAGGCTGATTCATAGCGTCCCAGATAAACTTTCGGGAGGATGCAAAGGCAAAATCTCTCACATTTTCAGCGTGATAAACCCAGGTTTTCAATCCCTTTTCTTTGATCTTCTCCGCGTCTCTCGCTTCTTGCTCCGTGACAATCATAATTGGCTTATCACTGGTTCTCGCTTGAGCTAACCTTTTGCGCTGCTTAGCATCCAAGACATCTTTTTCGTTTTGAAGAACTCCCGTTGATCCTACAACATGGTCAGAAGGAACGGTGATCGCAACCTTGTAATCTCCAAACTCAAGTGTAAACTCTCCGCTACCCAAGAACTGCTTATTCTGCCAGCCTTCGTTATCGATATATACTGCCAGCCTCGGATAAAACTGAGCTATGGTATAGAGGTAATTGTCTTCTTCTTCGAAATATTCTAGGCCAGATCGACCGCCAATTTTGCTTCTATCGTTAATGTTGTACCACCACTTCACCTTAAAAATGAACTTCTGTCCACTTTTAAGTTCTGCAGGTAAATCTACCCGCATCATGGTTTGATTGGTCACCGTATGAAGCTCTTTTCCAGAAGCGTCCTGCACATAATCAATTTTAAATCCACCATCGAACCAAGGCTCCAATCGCTGAATATCACTTACAGAAGCATTTTCACCGATTTCTGATTCTCTGATTTTGTAAGAATCACTGTCTAAAGCCCTCACGTTCTGGTCCAGTTGAAGCCACAAGTATCTCAGCGCGTCAGGAGAATTGTTGGTATAGCTGATTGTTTCTTCCCCATAAATTTTCTGGGTAGCATCGTCGAGTTTGATTTTCATATCGTAGTCGACTTTTTGCTGCCAATATTCATGTCCGGGAGCACCAGAAGCTGTTCTATAGGTATTTGGGTCAGGTAAAGTCGTTCCGAGTTGATTGAATTTATGCCCGTCCACTTGTCCAAACGCCGCGCAAACAGCGAATATCACTGCAATAATTGTCAAATGTAGCTTCATACTTATTTTTGATAGAGCGTAAATATACGCAAGGCTAGCGAATCCTCTTTCCCGCTAATTCACCGATTCTATGCATTCTGAATCACAAATGCTTTCAAAGTATATCTTTGTCGATTGAGCGAATAAAATGGTTTTTAGCAGCAGCCTCTTCCTTTTTTCATTTCTACCTGTGTTTCTGCTGGTCTATTTCCTGACGCCTCAGCGATTCAAGAACTGGGTTGCATTGACGGCTAGTTTGCTGTTCTACGCTTTCGGAGCTCCAAAATTCATTTTCCTCGTATTGATTTCTATAGGCATCGATTTCTTCCTTGCCAAGAAAATGCCGAATGCGGGAAAGGGCAAAAAGAAGCTCCTAATCCTATCTATGGTTCTAAATCTTGGAATGCTATTCTATTTCAAGTACTTCAATTTTTTCATCGACAATGTTTCCTTCCTTCTGGAAAGCTTCGGCTGGAAAGCCGCCTCATGGCACCGAATAGCACTCCCGATTGGAATTTCATTCTTCACTTTTCAGAAGATGAGCTATACCATTGATGTCTACAGAGATCGACACGCTCCCCTGAAGAAATTGAGCGATTTCATGCTCTATATTTTGCTCTTCCCTCAGTTGATTGCAGGTCCGATTGTTCGTTACACTGAAATTGCCGATCAGCTGGTAGATAGAGCCGAAAATGACAAGTTCGCCCATCGAGTCTCTGGATTTATGGTGTTCAGCATTGGACTAGCGAAAAAGGTGCTGATAGCGAATATGCTGGGAGCTGAAGTCGACCGCTACTTGGGTGCAGACATCGGGAGCATGTCCACCGGTCTATCGTGGATTGTAATGATTGGTTATAGCTTACAGATCTATTTCGATTTCAGCGGATACTCTGACATGGCAATTGGCATTGGACGAATGATTGGCTTTCGATTTCCGGAAAATTTCAACAACCCTTATATATCGCGGAACATCAGTGAATTCTGGCAGCGTTGGCACATCACTTTGGGTGCCTGGATGAAAGACTACCTCTACATTCCCTTGGGTGGAAATCGGGTGAAATCTAGAAACCGACTCTACTTCAATCTCAGTGTGGTCTTCGTTCTCAGCGGACTATGGCACGGCGCCAGTTGGAATTTCGTGCTTTGGGGAGCCTACCATGGATTATTCTTGATCTTGGATAGGATGTTCTATGCCAAATGGAGCGAGAAAATAGGACGACTGCCTGCCATGATTATCAATTCAGTTGTGGTTTTGGTTGGATGGGTTTTCTTCCGATTAGAATATTTCAGCGATGCAGTCAAGATGTTGAAGAATTTAGCTGGATTTGGAGGCTATGCCGCAAGCGATTTATCGGCTGAATTTATTTTTATTCTGCCGATAGCTCTGTTCTTTGCTTTCGTTCGTGTTCTTCCAGGATCGAACAGAATTCAAGCTTGGGTATTTGAACCGACAGAAGGCACAGGCAGACTTGCAGCTTTCAGCTTTATTTCAATAGCATTGGTAATTCTATCTGCAGCATTTATAACCAGCTCTGGGTTTAATCCATTCATTTATTTTAGATTCTAATGAAGGGAAAAATCACACATATAGTTCTCTATGTCATTGTTCTAATCGGATTATTCTTTCCGATAATTCAACAAAACTTCAAACTCTTCGAAGAGAAACCTTTGATGGGATATTTTGAAACTTCAGAATTCCCAAAATGGAAGACAGAGTCCTGGTTCAACGGAGAGTTCCAAGATCAATTTTTAAACTGGTATGAAGACAACTTGGGATTCAAGAGTGGATTAACTCGGATTCATAACCAAATCAAGTTTTCACTTTTCCAAGAGACAAGTGTGCAGCGAGTCATTATCGGTAAAGAGAATTTCTTGTTTGAAGACAATTACATCGAGGCCTACTTTGGAAATAATTACGTGGGTCTAGATAAGCTGAGAGCAAATGCCGAGAAACTTGCCTTCATCCAAGACACCCTGCAGAAACAAGGGAAAGATTTACTCGTAGTGATTGCTCCAAATAAAGCGCGTTTCTATGAAGAATATCTTCCCAATAGCTTCAGCGATAACGTACATAAATCGTCGAATTACAATGTTATTAGAAATGAATTGCTCTCGAAGGATATCAACCACATCGATTTCAACTCCTGGTTTTTAGAACAAAAAGAGAGTAGCCCCTACTTGCTTTATCCTCAATGCGGAATTCATTGGACCGTATACGGAATGAGCCTGGCTGCCGATAGCATGATTCAGTATCTAAATGACAAAATGGGCTTCCATCTTCCTCGCATGGAATGGGGTGGAATTGTGAGCAGCCAAGACTACAGGTATCCGGATTATGACATAGCCGATGCCATGAACCTGCTCTGGAAGATTAGTGAAGAAGAATTGGCTTATCCCGAAATCAGCTTCAAGCAGAGTTCTGAAACTAAAAAGCCAAAGTGCATTGTCTTGGGAGACAGTTATTACAACAGCTTCATTTATGAAGGGTATCAAGCGGAGATGTTTGAACTCGGTGGATTTTGGTACTACAACGATAAAGTGTACAAGAATTCTATGGAAGAATCTGTGCCGGTATCAACCATGAATTTTAATAAAGAGATTGAAGAAACAGAGCTCTTCGTATTTCTTTTCACCGAACCTAATATTCACGAAATAGGATTTGGATTTGTCGAACAGCTATACAAACACTTCAATACCTTCATCAGCCCTGAGGAACGCCGTTATTTAGCTTGGATTGATGAGCAAATTGATTACATACGAAGCGATGAAGTTTGGATGAAGGCAATTGAAGAAAAGGCTAATCTTGAGGGAAGAGATTTTGAAGACCAGCTTCGACGCGATGCCCAGTGGGCTGTAGATGAGCGATTGAAATGAGCTCGGAATCGTATTGAGTATTTTGGATCTTGACGTAAGAACAATTGTCAATCATTGCAGTCGTACTATTTCTTCAAACCCTGGTAATCTGACGTTTCTTGTCATGTACTAAACATAGGCTTTCGTGACTCTTTTGATTAGTGCTTAATAAACTTCAGTGCATCACAACGAAAGCTGTCGGAGAATCCTTTTACAACATATACTCCAGCTGTTAATCGGTCTATTACTATTTGCTCAAGCGAGTTGTTGGATAAGTCGGTTGACTGTTCTATAACCATTTCCCCCTTGAGATTGAAAATTTGGATGGTAGCTATTCCGCAGTTTTCACATCCAACAAAAATGAAATTATTTGCGGGGTTAGGAAAAAGTGTATTTCCGCAATCATTGGCGCTAGGAACGCTCTTTGGTACTGGGGTAAAAGTAACCCATGGTCGTGCTTGTTTGATGATTAGCTGCTCATCACTTGTGATTTTATATTCAATATCCATTGCAAATGTGTCGTTGCCTTCTGCATCATATAAGTCCTCGAATTGTGCATGAATTTCAGACAAGTATTGACGAAGCAAGTCGATTTGAGCAGTTGACATTAACAATGTGTCCTCGTCAATCAAGCTTGAGTATTGGATAATGAGATAGTCATTGACGGAATTTGCAAAACGATCGATGAGCAATTCTTCAGGTAATGTTGTACCCGGATTAGTAATAAGCTCTTCACCCAATTGAGAGTTCAAATAAAAAGTATTGTCCGTAGCGTAAATAGGGTCAGTGCTCACTCCCACTCCATTCACTAATTCATCCTCGAAATTGGAGTGGCATAAAACACCCATAGACGAATTAAAATGGTTGATTCTGTAAAATTCACGTTCATCGAATGCCCGTAAATTCCACAGACTAGCAAATACTTGTTTGATCGTTTTTGAAAGATGCCCTTCATCCGAATGATGGGTTTTTGAATCGTATAGCCCTGCTCCACTGAAGCCGGGTAAGTCTTCGTTATTTGTACTCGAGCGACAACGAATGGAAGTTCCTGTAGGGAATGCGTTATGCAGGTTTTCAAATGAATCCAACATCCATTGAGGCATTTCACCTAATTTGATTTGGGCTCTGAGTTGTGCCAATCTTGCATCACGCACATTTCTATCAGCCATGAATTCAGAATCTAACAACATACCCTCAATCTCTTCAAAGAAGTGATTGTGCTCCATGAATTCCTGATAAAAATAGAATGGAATACCAAAACCATCTGGAATTGTTCCTGGAGCAAAACCAAAAGTTCGCATAGTAGATACATTTGCTGTTTTCGCTCCAAAACCGTCGAACATGTAAAATTCAATACTGTCAAGTGGTAAAACTTGTGTATAGGCTAAATTCAATGGTGGTGACTGCTCTGTTAATGGTCGGATGCTCTCGTACCAATCATTCACTTCAGCAACTGTGGCTTCAGTTATCTCGTAACTACTTTGATTTGTTTTGAAATGAATATAATGTCCCAGTAAATTTGAAATACTATCGATTTCTAATGGATTGCGTATAAAAGCATTGGGAATATTGTCTTGAATTGCCCTCAAATTAACGTGAGAAAGTGGCGTTTGAAACACCGATGTTATAACACCACCAACATGAGGCAATGCATTTGGAATGACTTCATACAAAACAATATCTCTTGGACCAGGAATTTCTCCAGGTGCCATCAGCCGGAAATAGCCATAGCTCTCAGCCTGATTTAAGCCCCAATAATTTACTCCAGCATACACGTCGGACTCGAAAATAACCGATACTCGAGAATTCTGGTAAAGCATGCTGCTCTCTGCGTAAAGTTCCTCATCATTTTCAGTTAAGAAGTAAGACAAGTTATTCGTCAAATATGGCATGTTGGCAGCGATAATCTCTTGGGTGCGCTGAACCACAGGAAAACCCTCAATGATACTACTGCTAAAATTGAAGGTATAGGTCCCTAAAGTTCCGTTGCTTGCTAAAGCTGAAGGGTTATACATCATTTGACCCTTTCTTATGGAGGGAACAGTATGATCAAACCCCATGTAAGCCGAAAACGATGAATGCAAAGGATGAGTATTGCAATTGATAAAGTACAATTGAGCTGAATCAGTAAAAAAATCTAAAATGATAAACTTGGTATATTCAATATCATCCAAATAGCCAATCCAAGGTGTTGTGTTTTCATGAGTTGACACTGTTTGAAACGCCGATAAATCATCAAGAGAAATAAGCCCATGCTCCATAGAAATAGATTCGGCTGCATTCAGCGGCGCATTGATTGGCATTGACTGGCTTTCTAACACATCATCAATTCCATCTCCATCAGAGTCAAAAGCTGAGCTAGTATCATACTCCAAAACTCGATAATGACTAAGCGGATAGGCTTTTAGAGGTTCTGTGATAATGGTCGAACCTTCTTGACCATAAGTCATTGAAGATAATTGTGAAAATGAAGAATCAGGATGATGTCTAACCTGAAGTATATAATATTTGTCTGAACTGGAATTCACCTCCAATAGTACTTGACCGTTATCATCTACCGAATAGTTCAGCACGGGAACTTCTTGGCAGTATGCTGTGTAACAACTCAGCACTATGAGATAGAGTAGTAGAATTGACTTTGTAGACATAGTTAATTAGCATCTAACTGAAACCGCAGTAAGACTAAAGATACTGTTTTTACAATTTGTCACTGGAATCCAAACTCAAGACTATTTATAATATAAAAGGGAAGGCTGTCACTGCAAGAAATCACTCCTCATCATCCTTCATTTTTTTCCACCTTACATACAGCCGAATGCCCAATCTGGCGCACAGAATGATGGTAATTAGCATCACGATATCAAATCCTGTCATAGTTTCTTTAAATGAATCGTTTTATTGAGTCAACGGTTTCGATAGTTCGATAATACGATCAATGGTTTCTGTGATCTGAGTCAACTCGCGACCATTATTTTTCCCGCCTAGAATGTCTACTAGGTTGCTTCTTCTTTCGTAGAATAGATTCTCAAATGTCATGCTGCTTAAGTATTCTTTATCAACACGGCTATCAGTGAACCCATCCTTGTAACTCATGTGTTCCAATAACTGTGGGACTAAATTCGTGCGCAACTGTTCCGCAGCTACTATTTCTTCTTCTTGATAATCGGCCAAGACATCCTCCCAACTCACCAGCAGGATTCGCAACTCATCATTGCTAATGAGATTAAAGGATGAGGTATTGACTAAAGATCGTATCACTCCTTGAGAGGGGTTGAAGGTATAGCGATATCCCCAACCTCGTAAATTCTTGCTCAAAGTGTCAACATTAATGGTCTCAGGATCAATTGGGAATTGAGAGATCACATATCTTGTAGCATCCATGGCTCTGTTATGATACACCAGCACAGTGTCCAACTGTGACCTATTACTCAAGAATTCTTTATGTAATGATGAAAGCAATAGAGTTTCTTTGTCTTTTGCTAGCCGTTCTTGGTTCCAATTACTCACCTGAAGGGCGAGTAGAATTCCAATCATAACCAAGAGTATCTCACCAATAGCGTACTTGAGATACTTCCCCATTTTACTCTCAATTATGAGGGTTTTGCGAATTTTATTGAAGAATTTAGTCATTGCTTATTGGTTGGAAATAACATTTCGCGAATGCTAGTATATGAAAAGCAGGCCATTTCGACGCAACAAACTTTAAATGATGTCCGAAATTTGAATTGGGAAAGTATATTAAATCACGACTCCTCTTCAATTTTCAAAATACCTTTTTACAGAGGCAAAGGTATCCTGTGATTGTTATAAAACAAGGAATGGTCTAGACTGTCACTCCTATAAATATCAATCCCTCTATCCTTTATCAATAAATCATCAGCATGCAACATCGCTTTTGAATTCTCTTTGCCCATAGAAACTATATATACCTTATTTCTAGAGTCATTTACAGTAAAAACGCCCTCTACGAGAGACCAATCCCCGTTAATCACTTCTGCATATTCGGGAAAAAAGGTCGTCGAGTGCCAGGTGTCATTGACTTCATCAAATTCCTCCACTTCCAATCTGAACCATAAATTCAAAGCATCTGCTTCTCCATTGTACATCCACATACTCAAGTCATATTCTTGATCTTTCTGAAAAGTATTGGCAGGAAATTCAACAAAAGTGTTCTTTCCCTTTTTTATTGATTCGAAGCTGCCCTCCCCTCTAAAGCTGATGTCTGACTTAGTATTCTCGAAACCGTTGTAGTACAAAACAGAACTTAGGGAGCTTACGAGAAATGAATCCTGCGCTCCTAGCTCGGGCAATCTTTCCTGAAAATCATCAATCACTTTCTTGCTGTCATCGCTAAACAAATCATCCTTAGTAATTTGTAATAATTCAAATTCATTAGTTGCGTGGATGGATCTTCCCTTATTAATGATAATCTGCTCGTATTGAGTAAAACTACCTCCCGATTTCAGGATGAGAAATGGTTTGTCACTGTTAAGATCTTCAGTTATTTTCTTGGAATAATAATTGGGACTCACAATCTGGACAATTCTTTTACTTTCTTCAATTGATGTGCGCGTCAAGTTTGCACAAACTACCGGAATTCCCGTGTGGTACGAGAGTACAAGAGAATTTCGGACTGCTTCGTCATTTCTTGGACGAGCATAGCTATCAGAGCCTTGATAATAAAATGGGAAGGCGATTATCGCCTGATAGTCATCGGGCTTGATGGATTCGATGGATTCCGCGAATTCTGCAGACAAGAGGTCCTTCTTAAACAAATTAGCACTCTTTGAAATGCCTTGTGATACGGTTTTGTGGTATTGAAATCCCTCGGCATAGCTTGTTCCTATCAATAGTGCCAGCAGGACTATTCCTATACCTCGTCTTCGTTTATCGGTACTGAAAACTCCCAACTTAGACTGAAAAACAATTGCCGCAAAAACGGTAAATGCAAAATAGAAGGGCCATACAAATCTACCCGTTGCTCTAAACTGTTTGAAGATGGGCAGCGCCTCTAAGAGATCAGGGAATTGTTTAAACGGCAATCCCATAGCAAACAGCAACACAATAGATGCGGCTACCAGTGAGATATTCAAAAGTTTGTTGCTGAAAACAGTTCTGAGAATTGCCTTGGCTTTAGCATTGAAAAAGCTGAGTATAGCTGTAACTATAAGTGAGATAAATAGCAGGGCATTAACCAATCCCAGGTAGCCTCGGGCTTCCCATTTCAATTTTATAATACCTCCACTTAGTTTATCCAAGATCGGACGAAAAGGCTCGTCGTGAGGAAGTAAGATATCGTCCAGCTCAGCATTGTACAGAAAGAATCCAGCCGGGTTATCCGTCCGACCTTCGTGAATATCCGTCAATCCAACATAAATATAAAACAGAATGACAGGAGAGAGTATCGCAATTGCAAGGCCTATGTAGTTGTATAAGGCATTCTTTCTTTCCTTATCCAACAGAACTTGCAGAAGTAAAACTGAGGCTAAGAACGAAATAATAATGACCCCCAGGTAGGCGTGAATGAACATCCAAAACAAGTTGTTGAGGAAGAAAACCATCAACTTTAGCTTACTGGGTTTTCGAATGATTTTTAAGAGTATCAGCCAGGATAAGGGAATGGCGACACTGTAAGACAAAGCTAAATGTCCCTCCAAGCGAAAGATCTGCGGAGCTAATAATGTTATTCCAATGCTGAATAGAATACTCAGCCACTTGTTCGATTTTAATTCTACAAGAAGCAGATAAACAACAATGAAAGTGAAGAAAATGGAAAGAATCAAGATGAAATTCAATAGTCCAACAGCATGTGTTTCCAACCACGGGACTGTGTCAGCTAGGAATTTTGCAGTGTTTGCTACTATCGGGTGGCAATCGGTATAGAGATAATTCTCTCCATAGGGATAGTTCATCCCCTCGAAATTTGTGTAGGAGCTATCGTGTTCAATATGATAAGCGTAGGTGTAGTAATTCTTTATCCCATCTCCGCTATCGCTGAACATATAGCCATTTGGGTCCACCAAAACCTTACCGTAGAAGAAAACAACAATGATTATCCCAATCATTGTCATTACTAGCAGAGGTAATCTCTTGGTAAATCTTGAATTCATGTTTCAATCGATGGAGCCTCGAATATAGACATCTTTACATCTTAGCTTTAAATCAATCCTATTCTTATTACCTCTTATCAATTTGTTCTTTCAGTAATTTTGCAATCAAAAGAAGCTCTTCATTGATCCCTTCATAGATACTCACAAGACCCGACAAAGCATAGTAGTTCTCGTCTACCAAGTTCTCAAAACGTTGACTGGATAAGATCTTTCGATTGTCTACTTCTGGAAGCTTGCTCACCCCTAAAGCTTCACCTCTTGTAGAAAACCGATAGTCCATCTTTCGTATAGAGTAATTGTCGACTAAAAACTGCGCAAAAAAAACCAAGTTATCTTTACAGCTTAACTCATTTTGTCTTATACGTTCGATTTGAGATGGCAGATCGAAAATCATGTTTTTCAAACTATCACTGCCAAAATTAGCGACCTCTCCTGATGTCAGGGCTTGATCCAATACAGCTGAATTGAAATCATACATGGGCGATATAAACATTTCGAACACCAGACTGTCGATCGTTCGTTCATTCAATTCTGTGTAATTTGGAGTCATCAGTTGCAAGAAGCTCAGGCTGCCATTTGCAGCTCCTATAGCCCGTGATTTATCTATTTCAAGATTGACAATATTTCTTTCTGTCTCTGCCAACAAGCGCACTGCCAATCGCAGTGAATTTGAATCTTCAATCCTTTTACTGTTCCAATTGTTAATGCTGAGGGCAATGAGGATTCCGATGACAACTAGAATAATTTCTCCTAAGGCGTATTTGAAATATTTTCCGGTTTTGTTTTCTGCTAAGAGGCTTTTTCGAATTGAGCGAAAGAATTTTATCATGAGTAACTAGTTTCTTAAAATGAAATTTTGATTTTTCACCTGATGAATATACTATGCTTTGCTAATTCCCAGCTCTGCGTTAATCTGCGCCATCTGCGTGAAACTTTTTATCGATTTTACAATTCTGCAATTGCAGTTTTGGTTATTAAGTTGCAACAGCTGAAAGAAATGGTTCAAGAATTTAATCATTGTCCAATCTCAGTATTTATTTGTTCAATTAGGGCGTCCATCTCAGGGATAAATGCTTCGATATTGCCTCTGGCATTATCAGCCCGCCATTCTATATTATTAATCAATCGCAGAAATTCAGGTCTTTGAAGAATGTCTGAAGGAATCTGTCCGTGTACCAAGTTGTTATTCTCAATACGACTATCTCCTAGAAATGAAAGTAGAGTCTCCACACTAGGTCTGTAATTTCGGGTAGAATGATCCAATTTGCCTTGGAACCCAAGCAATTCGAAATCGAAGAAATTAATGAGCTGATTCCTAAGACTATCATCAGAAATGCGATCTATTCCTGAAGATTTGAGTGCATCATAAGGTCCGCGGTTCAACTGTAGGTACCTACCAATATTCAGTTCCCAAAACCTTGGATAAAGCGTATCTGAAAACTGCACCTCAGCTATGGCCAGGTCTCTAAAGTATATTACAGCATTACCAAGAGTAGCATATGCATCTAGATGTTCTTCACAATTCAGTTTGTCGGTTTTCAGCGCTTTCACAACTTCAGCCAGCATTTTGGTTTCGTAATCACGGTTTTTTTTGGATTCATTCCAATCATTCACCTGCAAAGCGATTAATATCCCGATAACTACTAGCACGATCTCGCCAATGGCATAGAGAAGATACTTCGATACTCGATTTTCTTTTATCATTCGTTGGCGGATATGGCGGAAGAATTTGATCATTGCTTTGTGTAATCAGGATGATGTTTAACGTCAAGCTGAACGCAGTATGGCGTTTTTGCTATTGTAATGTCTAGATTATCTATTTATAAGTTCTTAATTTTCAAGAGAAACAAGTTTTTCATGAAGCGATTTAGACAAGTCATTTGCGCTCCAAACTACCGTTGAGTCTTGACAAAAGACTGAAGATTGTCCTCCTTGCCATTGTTCATAGCCTTCAGTTTTTATCGTTGCAAAAGGAATCCAAATTTGCTCAGTTGCTGATTTAAATTGACCGCACAAAAAATAATGCCTTTCTCTGATTTCTGATACTTTGCATCCAATGTGCGAATCACGAAATTGAATATCAGACAGATGAATTTGTTTCTTCAAGTCAGACACACATGCTGTTATTAAAAATTCAGTTATTGAATCTGGAACTAAATATGTTGTGTCAGGATTAGAAATCATTTTAACTTCAAGTTCCTCAGATGTTTCTGTCCCCTTTGGAGTTGTATTGCATGAAATTATTAGAGTAATCATTAAAAAAAGAAGGATGAATTTTTGCATATTTTCTATTATTTCGATTAATATACCCGCTTGTTTTTTGCTCATAATGTCACGGCTAAACTGCGTTTCTATCCAGTTTAGGTTTTGTTAGACTCTGAATCAATTAGTCGCTGTGTTTTCTAATATATAATTGGTTATCAGTTTATAAAGATGTCTCCTTGTATTTTCACCTTCATAAATCCCATGGGATCTATTGGGATAAGCCATCATATCAAACTGCTTATCTTGTTTAATCAACTCATTAATTAAAAGTTCTGCACTCTGATAGTGAACATTATCATCTGCTGTGCCGTGAATAATGAGCAGGTTACCTTCTAAATTTTTGGCATAAGTTATTGGTGAACCGTTGACAAAATCTTCCATATTTTCTTGTGGCAAGCCCATATATCGTTCTTGGTATATGTTGTCGTAAACCAATTGGTTGGACACCGCAGCAACAGCAACCCCTGTATTGTAAATTTCAGGATATTTAAACATTAGGTTAAGTGTCATAGACCCGCCACCGCTCCATCCCCAAACAGCTGTGCGATTCTCATCTAGATAGTCCAGCTTTAAAAGTTGCTTTGCAGCAAGCGCCTGGTCTGCTGAATTGATCAATCCAACTTTGCGGTAGATACTCTTTCTCCATGCACTTCCCTTTAGGCAAGGTGTTCCGCGGTTATCCATGTCGACAATTACATACCCTTTTTGTGCCATAAAAATATTGAAGGGACCCACTTGAGTGTCTAAGGCTTCCTGGCCCCATGGCTCACCATAGACATGAAATAGCACAGGGTATTTCTTACTCGCATCAAAATCAATGGGCAAGATCATTCTTACATCCAGCGTGATTCCCTCTTCAGTGGTGACTTGAGAAAATTGTACTTCTGGAAGTTTCAGGGAATTGAGCCTATCACTTAATACGGTATTGTCAACCAATGTTTTTATCACTTTGTGATCGGGAAGTCTAATAAGCCGAACCGTTCTCACCTTGCTGGCACTCTGATGAGTATGTATGGCATATTTTGAATTGGGTGAGATATCGTATCCATTTATGCCACTAAATTCTTCTGGGGTGATACGTTTGTCAAACCCCTTTCCTTTCAAGTCTGTGCTGTACAGATAACGTTGGGTACTGTTGTCTGGGGAGGCGATATAGTACACGCTTTTAGCCGCGGCTGAATGCATGGAAGCTACATCATAATCGAAAGGTGTAATGAGTGTTTTTTTGCCAGAAACAATGTCCACTTTGTAAATATGTCGCCAAGCATCATTTTCAGTCATTCGAAGAAAAGCAGTTCCATTAGCTATAATCTTTAAGTCATTATTACCCCAATTATTGGCTGAGACATCTGGGTAATCTATGTCTACCCAAGTGTCTTCCTTTTCTGTGTATACCCTTTTCACAGATTTAGAACGAGGGGAGTAAGACCAAATGGTG
>Ga0222689_1000118_pt1 | contig 41582 bp, 47 predicted proteins | sample AntAcemetage1231_FD_179838 | JGI IMG/M metagenome (GOLD analysis project Ga0222689, IMG submission 179838) | Saline water microbial communities from Ace Lake, Antarctica - #1231 | ecosystem: Environmental > Aquatic > Non-marine Saline and Alkaline > Saline | place: Antarctica: Ace Lake...
ACGCCAAACCCTCGAGCATCGGCGCTTGCAACACCGCAAAATCGCCGCCTAGATATCAACCCAGATGAGGCCCGCTCTCCGATAAAAAGACGACCCGATTGTCTCGAATGTTCTGACGACGCACAGGCCGGTGAAAGCCTGTACGCGGCCCAGCGCGGCGCGAACTGTTCGGGCCAATACTCGACGGCAAAGAAGCTCGCATCGTCGGCGCGGTAGCAGAGGTGCTTGTTGGTCGCGAAGGGTGTGTCAGGCGCGGACCTTCCAATGGTCGGCGCATTTTCAATGCTGCCACCGATGAACTGCTCTGCACATGCCGCGAGGGGTGATTGAGCGCCGGCAGGGCAGGAAACGAGAAGAAGGGCCCCGACGACGAAGGAGGTGACTGTCCGCATCGGTTTCTCCTCTAGTTACATGGCCGCTTGAGCAGTCCACCTTATCGCAAGGTACGCGCGTCAGGCGAGCATTACTGGTTCTATTGTTTCTACCAATGATGGGTTGGCAGAAACAAGAGCACCCGATCCTGGACGCTGCTCGCTCGAGAATTCTTGCTGTGAAGCAGCGCGGCGCTTCGGGGCCGGCCCGTGTTCGGGATGCGATGGGCTCCCGGGCCTGCTAGTGGCAGTGGACCACGCCGGCCTTTTTATCCAAGTGACAGCACTTGCCCGGTGGCGAGCTCTTGCGACAGCCGCCGCCGTGCTCGAGCACGGGACTGTCGGGTGTGCCGGCGGCCCGGCTAACAGTCTCTGCAGCGCCGATCACGAACACGGCGATCACCGCCTGTAGCAGCAAGGTCTTCATGGCCACCTCCTTTGCATGTCGTGGCATTCTACAACATGCGATTGAAGGCACCTCATGGCACGATCGGTGGGCCCGGACCGCGGCGCTGATGCATGCCATTGATGGCCCGTCCCCATCCTCCCGAGCCAATTGTGGGGCCGCAGATCGATTTCCGTCACACGCGCTCGGAGAACCGGTCGAAGGCGGTGACGCGGACGCAGCGCGGCTCGACCGGCCGGGGATAGATCTCGGTCGCGAGATAGCGCTTCTCGTCGTCGAGCCCGACGTCGGCGACGTCGCGGTACCAAGCCTTCGGGTTGCCGTCCGACCCGTCGCTCCAGCGGTAGCCGCGAGCCTTGAGGCGGTCCTTCATCTCGAACGGACTGTCGAGCGCCCAGACTCGCCAGGTCGGCTCACGCGCGGTGTCGAGCAGCCGCTTCAGTGTCGGCGCGGCCGAGCCGGGCAGGGGGCGTGCCAGGATCTCCAGCAGCACCTCGCAGTCCGCCAGGCCCCGGTGGCCGTCGTGGAACAGTCCGTAGCGCATCGCCAGGTAGTCGAGCTTGGCACTGCGGATCCCGGCCTCGGCCCACGGGATCTCCGAGAGCGAGCAGGCCCAGGCCCTGGTCGCGAACACCGGGTGCAGCCGCTCGGCGAATTTTCGGTCGAAGGCCGCATTGTGGGCGATCACGACCACGGCGGGGTCGACGATCCTGTCTACCGCGTTCATGTCGATCGACTGGCCGTGGACCATGTCGTCGGTGATGCCCGTCAGCTCCACGATCTCCGCCGGGATTGGCCGGCCGGGGTCGTTGAAGGCCTGGAAGCGGTGCAGGACACGGCAGACCTGTCCCGCCCCGTCGAACGTGAAGGCGATCATCGCCAGCTCGATCACCGCATCCACGCTCGGATCGAGTCCGGTCGTCTCGGTGTCGAGCAGCACGCCCAGCTTGGTCTCGCCGGCGGGCTCGGCGAAGACGTCGCGCGCCACCATGCGGCGCAAAACCCGATAGTCGGGGCTCCGCTCGAGACGGCGTGCCAGGTCCTCGTGGTCCTCCGGTCCAGTCATCGCCAGACGATGATGGCGTCCACCTCGGGGTTCAAGTCGCGATCCGGGTCACGGTCGGCCGCCCATCTGCACCGAGCCTCGCCCCCACGCCAGATCGGTCTGCGCGAAGTCGTCTCCCTTGAACAGCAGCGGCACCCGATAGGCCCGGGCACAGGCGTAGGACATGCAGTCGGCCAGGTTCAACTGCACCGGATGGCCACGGCCCTTCCCGAAGCGCGCGAAGGCTTCGACGGCCAGCTTGGCGATGCCGCCGTTGATCGCCACGACCGAGATGCGAGCCTCGTCGAGCAGGGCCTGTATCCGTTCCTCGACAAAGACCGGGTCGAGATCGAGCATGGTCGACAAGCGCATGGAGGCCTCGAGGACCACGAGGCCGGAGGTATAGCGCGCCGGCGCCGTGGCTATCCGTTCCGCGTATTGGCCCGCATCGGGTTCCTGGGCGAGCAGGGCGATAATCACCGATGTGTCGATGAACATCAGTGTCCCCACATCTCGTCGATCTCGTCCTTGGTCATGGCGCGGCGGTTGGGCCCGGCAGCGGCCTCCAGTTCACCGGCGATGCGGGCAACGCGGTCGGCGAGGGGGACGGTCTCTGCCTCGCGGCGCAGGTCGGCCTCGAGCGCCTGGATGACGGCCTCGGTCATCGTCACCCCGCGCAGTTCGGCGAGCTGCTTGGCGAGCGAGCGCGCACGGTCGTCGCGGATCTGGAGGGTCATGAGACATTCTCATCTGTATGGAATAACGTATCAATACATCATTACATCAATGTCCATACGGTCGCAATCCAGAGCGCCGCCAATCCAGTGCGCCGCAGAGAGGAGATCTTACGCCAACGAAATTGGGACCGACTACAGCCCTTGCGGCTTCACAAGACGCGGTACGCCGGTTCCTACCGCGTCAAGGCGTTCGAGCGGTACCAGGTCGGCATCGAGGTGGCTCTGAGGTCTCGCAGCCAGTTCGGCGACGGTGCCGATCGCGGCCTCGTAGTTTGATCCTCGAGAGAATCCGATCGTCGCACCATCGCGTGCGTCGAACACCTCCCAAACAGGCCAGATGGACTCCACTCGGCTCGCTCCTTCGATCGTCAGGTCCCGGGTCGTCCACGCTATCGAGACACCCGGCACCGTCATCCGCCGGATCACCATTCGATCACCAGAACTCCGGGGATTGCCGACCCCGGAGTTGTGTTCCGTGATCCGCCAGAGGACGGGGCGCCACCCGCACCGCCAGCGCCATACCCATAGCCGCCCTGCGGCTCTCCGTAGCCATTCGGCAGACCACCGATCGACCGGCCCTCGACGACCACCCCGCCGCCACCCCCGCCGCCGACGCCGTTTCCGGATCCAAGAGGGCCCGCCGGCCCACCAGCTCCGCATGCCAGGGGAACGCTCCTGAACTGAGTCAGGTATTGGCTGAAACTTGATCCCTGCCCGAGCCCGACAAGGTCGGTCGGACAGCCGCTACACCTAGCGGTCCCGCCGCTCGATCCACAGGATCCTCCGGCACCTCCGTTGATCGATCCGCCGCCCGAGCCGCCGCCCGTCCTGCCCGGGTCGTCGATCGACACCATCGAGCCGCCGGGTGCCGACAGAAAGCTGCCGAATGTGGTCGCATCACCTGATCTGCTCCCGCTCAGGGGCGAACCATTGCTACCGATCCTAACGGTGACGACGTCGCCGGCGGTCAGGTTGACCGTCGTGTAGTTGACGTACCCCGACGACCCGCCGTGGCCGGAATCGTAGCTACCACGTCCTCCGCCAAGTCCCCCGCCGACCGCGAGCACTCTGTATTGGCCGGTGACCGGTGCCACAAAGGGCTGCGACGTCGTGATCACCTGGTATGTGGCAGCCGCTCGCCGCCACTGTCCGGCAGTGCATGCGAACTCGCCGCACGATGCCGATGCTTCCGTGCCGGCCGACAGGGAGCCCCCGGCACACACACCCAGCAGCGTCGCCGACCAGCAGGCGGGCGTCGCCGCTGCCCCATCCGGCAGATTGGCCAGGAACGCATCGAACTCGAGGGTTGTCAGGTTCGGGACGAAATAGGTGTCCGAACTGGCGTTTGTGAGCCCGTATGCGCCGCGCTTGCTCCACACATAGGTTGGCGTGGCGCCCGGGAGCAGGTCGAAGTGATCGAGGTTTGGCGGGTCATCGTGGGTTCCGATGACCGTGACACCGTTCGAGTCCACTGGATCCGGCTGCGGTGCGCTCGCCTGACCGAAGGCCGGCAGGGGCAACGCGCCCAGCAGCTGCGCGACGAGCAGCAACCGCGCACCGGCCAGGCACCGGTCGAGGAGTAGGCCCGGCGTGAGGACCAGTTTAGCCACTAAGCCCGCCGACCTGGGTTGCCCGGGTCTTCCTCGCGGATCGGTGACGAGAGGGCGGACGCCACGGCAGAGCCCGATACGCACTCCACCGAAGGCAGGCGTTTGAGGGCAACGGCGACTTCGGCGTTGGCGATGTTGTGGACGCGCAGGCACCAGGGCCTGCGGCTCATGCTGTCCGCCATGCACGCCAAGCCGAGCCAGTCGGCGCGCGTGCAGAGATCTTCGCCGTCGATGCAGAACCCGCGAAAGCGCGAGCCGAGGCCTTCGAACCGTTCGAGCTCGGGGTGCCGCGGGTCCACCTTCGCGAAGATCCCGGCGACCAGGGGCATGAAGGGCTGGACCATCCGCAACAGCCGCGCATGCGCCATGTCCTCCGGTATCTCCTCGATCTCGATGAACACCGCCGCGTTGGCCACGGTCTCGAACGACCCGTCGCCATCTCTCAACGCCTCGACCAGCGCCGATCTGCGCTCGGCGGCGTCCAGCAACGCCGCCGATACCGGGACGCTAAGCGAGCGCCGCCGCAGGTGTGCGACGAGCCGCATCGACCGCACAAGCGCTTCGCGATCGAGGGCGCTGCGGCGCCGGTCCTGCTCGGCGGCACCGGCGACCTCTACCGGCTCCCGCAGCTCGAGGCGCACACGATATCCCGTGATGGCGGCAAGTCCGCCGGCTGGGAGGCGAGCCGACGGGACCCGGAACGATACCTCCGGGTCCAGCCAGGTCGTCGCGACCTGCCCCAGGTCCTCCACCCAGCCCTGTCGAGCGCGCAGCTCCGCCTCATACGATCGCTTCCACGACAGCAGCAGGTCTCGCACCGTTCGGATCTCGCTGCAGGGCCGGTCCAGCCGCACGGTGATGTGGTGGACCCGAACCAGACCGCCGGCCGGGCGCAGGTCGAGGCCGGCGTCATCGCCGGCGCCGGCCAGCCGGTCGGAGATCTCCTCGGCGATCCGCCTTGTCCGCCTATCGGCCTCACGCGCGTCCGGCTCGTCGCCGAACAGCACGATCCAGCTCTCCAGGCTCGCTTCCAGGAACAGATCGTCCGCCGACGTCTTCCGTTCGATCGTCGTCTCGATGACCCGGCGCACGATGTCGGTGATGCGGACCCATTCGGTTTCGTAGCGGGCCTTGACCTCCGACAGGTCGAGCAACTGGATCCCGGACGCGACGATCGCGGAGACCGCCGAGCGCTCCCTTGCCATCCGTGCACGCAGAGTGCCGTCGTCGGTGAGCTTCTTGGTCGACGGGACGAAATCCCGCGGGCGCATCGGGGACGGGTTCAGCGAGCCCAGGCGCTCGCCGAGGGCAACCAGCGCTTGTGCCGTGCGGGCCGACTCCTCACCGGGCATGTGCGTCCTCCCAGGACCTCGAGCGCTTCGGGACGGGCCGGGCGAACTCCATGGTCCAGGCGCTCGGGTTACAGCCGCCCCGTCGCATCGGCGCTGTCACATCGGGGCGTGGCACATCCGGGTATGGCACGTCGGTTCCCGCAGCTCTCCAAGGCGGATGATCTCACGCGGATCCACACCGTGGCGGCCCCCGCGACGTGATTCACTCTATCGTTTTCAAAATACAAAATATATGGAGAACATTATTATACAGGGTTGAAGCTTTATATCGCGGAATTCGACGATTAAGACCATACTGCGCCGGCCGGCCGATTACCCGTTACCCGGTATCGGGTAGCCGGTCGGCTCTCACAATCTGGAGGCGTCCCGTGCCCGAGATCATCTCCGTGCTTCAGCGCAAGGGTGGCGTCGGCAAATCGACGCTCGTGTGCTGCCTCGCCTATCACCTGGCACGTCAGCGCGCGCGCGTGCTGGTCATCGACAGCGATCGCCAGGAGACCTGCGGCGGCTACCACGACTGTGCCGCCGGGACCTCGTTCAACATCACGACGGCCTTCGACGAGCAGCGGCTGCGCGCCGTCATCGCCCGCTATGGACCCGAGCACGATGTCGTGCTGATCGATACGCCGGGGATCGAGTCGCAGCTCACCAGCCATGTCGCTGCCGCTTCGGACCTGGTGTTGATCCCGGTGACGCCGAGTGCTCCTGACGCTCGAGGCGCGCATTCCACCTGGGATCTCGTGCAGCGCGTGCGCGCCTCCAGCGGTGGCCGCCCCGAGAAGACGGCAGTCGTCCTCACCAAATACGCCCGCACCGCTCGGATCACCGAGAACATCACCACGTCCATGCGCAATGCCGGACTGCCCCTCTATCCCTGGGGCCTGCAGGAGCTCACGGGTTTCAAGGAGATGTTTTCGACCGGAGCGCCGGCGGGCGTCGCCCACACCGCCTCCCTGCAGCTCGTCACGCATCTGCAGCTGGACGATGTTATTGCCTGGAAGGCGCCCGCCAATGAAGTTGCCTGAAGTCGATCTGACGCTGCCGGCGGCCCGGCGGCAGCGCGACGGCCTACCCGAGACCCTCGCGGACATCGCGTCGACCAGCCCGGCAATCCTCGACCCTGACGTTCACAGGGTTCGGACCGAGGAGCGGGTTCAGTTCGCGATCAGTCATCTTCCAGCGACTTACAAACGCCTGTTTATGCAGCGCGCGCGGGAAGAGGGTCTGACGCACAAGGCGCTTTTCATTGCGATGATGCGGAGCTACGGCATCGAGGTACCCGACGCCGATCAGATCGACGGCCGGTACCGCGGATAACCGCCCCTGTCAGCCGATCGGCGCGAACGCGGTCCAGAGGACGCCCGCCGCACCGACGGGTCCCAGGATCATCCCGAACGGCAGTGCCACGGTGCTTGTCCGATCGATGCGCGCCTGCAGCAGGAGCCACGCCGCCGATCCCAGCAGCGCCGTCGCGGCGGCGCCGGCGCCGGTACCGATCCCGAGCCAGGCGCCGGTCGCCGCCAGCAGCTTCCAGTCACCGCGCCCGAAGACGACCGCTCCAACCCCGATCCGCCGGCCGACCGTCGAGAAGAGCGCGCCCAAGGCGTAGAGTGCCGTCGCGCCGCCGACCGCGGGCAGGACCTCGACCGGCCACACACCGGCCGCAGCCAGCACGACGCCGGCAGCAATGAGCGGCAGCGACAGCCGGTCCGGGATCCGCAGCTCGATCGCATCCATCACGGCAATCGCCAGGAAGATACCCGCGGCACAGATCCCGACGGCTGCGGTCACGCCCACCAGGCACCATCCGGCCACCGCGACCGCGCCGATCGCCGCCGCCATCACGGCACCAGTCGCTGGCGGCATCCGAACTGCCCCTTCGTTCGGCGATGCCTGCGCTTGTTCCGGCATTCCGTCTACCGCTCCTAAAGGAAAGTCATGGGGTGAGGGCGTCTTCGAGGCGCCATCACAAAGCAAGGCGCCTCCGATCCCAGCGACGGAGAAGCCCGGTGACCCTCGACCATCCTGCCTCATACGACGACCACATCGCCACCCTCGGCCGCAAGGCGCGGCTCCGCGCCAACATCGCGGCGATCCGCACCACCAGGCAACTCGCCTCCGAAAACAGGGAGGCGACCGAGGCCGACCGCGCGGTGCTGGACGGTTTCACCGGCTGGGGCGGCATCGCCGACGCCTTCGACCATCGCCACGGCAACCCGATTCCGGCGGAGCTGCGCGAGGAGCTCCGGCTCGTCCTCGGCGACGACGGCTGGAACGCGGCGGCCGCCGCGACACTGACATCGTTCCACACCCCGCGACGGATCGCCGCCGCGATGGCGGCCGGCCTGGCGCACCTGGGGTTCGACGGCGGCCGGCTGCTCGACCCCGGGGCGGGAACCGGCACCATGTTGGCCGCATTGCCAGCCGATCTCACCGGCCGCACTCACGCAACGGCGGTCGAGTGCAACCCCCTCGTCGCAGCGATCGCGGGGTATCTGCACCCGCGGGCAAACGTCGTCGCCTCGCGCCTCGAGGACACTCCCCTGCCGGACGGGTTCTTCGACGCGGCTCTCGGGAATCTTCCGTTTGCCGACGTCTTCGTGGCCGACCGCCGGTACCGCGGTCTCTCGCCGCTGCTGCACGACTACATGCTGCTGCGGACGGTCGACCTTCTGCGGCCGGGCGGTGTCGCGATCGCCATCACCAGTCGCGGATTTCTCGACAAGCGCGACCACAAGGTCCGCGAGGCCGTATGCGATCGTGCGTCCCTGGTCGCCGCCTTCCGCCTGCCGAACACCGCCTTCCACCGGCACGCTCGAACCCGGGTGGTCGCCGACGTGTTGGTCCTGCAGCGCCGCCCCGAGCCTCTGTCGGCCCTCGACGACGAACTTCGCGACGGCCTGATCGCCGACCAGGGCGGCTGGCGGTCGACCGGGAGCCTGGATGGGTCCGCCGTCGACGGGTCTGGCGGCACGGTTCGGGTCAACCGGTATTTCCTGGACCATCCCGAACACGTGCTCGGCACCATGGGGTGCGCGAGCGGTCCCTATGGTCCGACGCTCGACGTGGCGCCCAGTCTCGCCGGCGCCGAGCTGGATGACGCGGCCGTCGCCGCACACCTCCTGTCGCTGTTCCAGGGTCTGCCCCGAAACATCCTGCCGGCCCCGCAGGCTGGCCCCGGACCGTCCGTGCCGCTCGCCAAGCCGAGTGGGGCGCCGCTTCACATACTCGGGGAGAGCGGCGGCGAGGTGCTGCGCTGGGGTGCTGGCGGATACGCCCCCATAGACGTTCCGGCCGTCGACCGGCGGCGCTTCCGCGCGCTGCTGACGCTCCGAGACGCGCTCCGCCATGCCATCACGCTGCAGGGCGGGACCGCCTCCGCCGCCCATCGCAATGCCGCGCGCGGTGCTCTTCGCGCCCATCACGCCGCCTTCGTGTCGGCTCATGGCCGGCTGCGCGACGACCGCAATGCCACCCTGCTCGCCGGCGACCCGGACCACGCGCTGCTGTGTTCTCTGGAGACCCCGAGCGGAACCGGCTACCGGGATGCCGATATTCTCCACCGTGAGCTTGGCGCGACCGCCGGCGAGATGCCCGCCGCGACCTCCATCGAGGGAGCGATCGGCGCCAGCCTCGACCGCACCGGCCAAGTCGACCTGCACCTCGTGGCGACGCTCCTCGGCCTGAACAGTGCGGAAGATGCGGAAGCCCTGGCCGCCGACCGGATCTTCCGCGACCCGGACCTGCAGGAGTGGACCCCGACCGACGAGTATCTGTCGGGCGACGTGCGCGGCAAGCTCGCCACGGCCCGCGCTGCCGCCGCGGCGGATCCGGCATACGCCCGCAACGTCGTTGCCCTGGAGACCGTCCAGCCCCCGCCGGTCAGCTTCGCCGAGATCGACGCCAAGCTCGGAGCCACCTGGATCCCGACGGCCGACTACGAGGCGTTCGCGGCCTCGCTCCTCACCGCGTCCGGCTCGATCCGGCCGATCGCGATATCGCGCAATCCCCTCGACGCGAGCTTTGACCTGCGCGCCGAGCCGCGTGTCCCAGCCCTGGTGCAGGCCACGCAGACCTGGGGCACCCGGCGCCGCCCCTTCCACCGTCTCCTCGAGCTGATCCTGAACAACTCGCCGATCGTCGTGCGCGACCGGCTCCAGGACGGCTCGACCGTCGTCAATCTCCAGGAGACCGAGGACGCCCAGGCCAAGGCCCGGGAAATCGACGAGTCCTGGCGCGACTGGGTCTGGCAGAACCCCGACCGCCGCGACCGCCTGGCCGCCGTCTACAACGAACTGATGAACCGGGAGGTGCCCCCGGTCTACGACGGCAGCCACCTGACTTTGAGGGGCCTCGCCGAGCACTGGCGGGACCGCGTGCGTGCGGTCCAGCGCGACAGCGCCTGGCGGATCATCCGTCACGGATCCGCCCTGGTCGGCCACGAGATGAGCGTCGGCAAGACCCTGACCCTGGTCATCGCCGCGATGGAAGCCCGGCGGCTCGGACGGGCATCACGCCCGCTGCTGGCGGTGAAGTCCTCGACGCTGCACGACATCGTCGCGGCCGCGCGGGACTACTATCCGGCTGCCCGGATCATCGCATTGCCGGAAAAGGCGACCCGAGCCCGCCGCCAGGCGTTCCTGGCCGAACTCGCGACCGGCGACGTCGACCTGGCGATCACCTCGCACGACGCCTTCGACCGCATCGCGATTCATCCGCGCACGGAAGCCCGGGTGATCGAAGGACAGATCGCCGATCACCGCGAGGCGCTGCATGGTCTCGACGAAGACGATCCGGCCGGTGCCCGCACCACCAAGCAGATCGCCAAGGCCCTGAAGCGGCTCGAGACCCGGCTCGAGCAGCTCGCCCATCCGGTCGCCCGCGACGAGATCCTCTACTACGAGGACCTGGCGATCGACCTGCTGCTGATCGACGAGGCGCACCGCTACAAGAGCCTGCCGGTCGTCACTCGCGACAGCGGCCTGAAGGGGGTGCCCCGCAACGCCTCCCGGCGAGCACTGCACCTCTACATGGCGGCCGAGGCGACCGCCGAGGTCAACCGCCGCTCCGGGCGCCGGGGCAGGGGCCTGGTGCTGGCGACCGGCACGCCCATCACCAACACCATCCCCGAGGCCTACACCCTGCAGCGCTACCTGCAGCCGGAGATCCTGGAGGCGCGGGGGATCGCGCATTTCGATGCCTGGGTACGGGTGTTCGCCGAGGCCGAGACCCGGGTCGAGATGGCCGTGTCCGGCGAGTACCGGCTGACGACCAGGCTCTGCCGCTTCACCAACCTGCCGGAGCTCGCGCGGATGGTGAGCCCGATCTTCGACATCGTGTTCGCGGACGACGTCACGGACCTGCGCCGGCCGGCCCGCAATCCCCAGGTCGTCGCGGTCCCGCCGTCGCCGGCGCTGCGATCGGTCATGGCGTGGGTCAAGCAACGCGCGGGGTCGATCACCGCCAGCTCGAATGACAACATGCTCGCGATCTGTTCCGACGGGCGCAAGGCCGCCCTCGACCCGCGACTCGTGCTCGCCGCCGATAACAGCAACGCCGGCGGCAAGCTCCGTGCGGCGGCCGCCAACATCGCCCGGATCGCGCGCGACAATCCCGGATCCGTGCAGCTGGTGTTCCTCGACATCGGGCTCCACCCGGTCGCCACCAACCGAGTACTGGCGGATGCCGACCCCGACGATGGCGACCCCAACAGCGGCGACCCCAACAGCGGCGACCCCAACAGCGGCGACCCCAACAGCGGCGACCCCAACAGCGGCGACCCCGACGGCGGCGATCTCGAGCTGCAGGTGATATCGGCCCTGGACGAGGCGTCGAAGACGACGTTCTGCGCCCGCCACGAGCTTGTCCGGCTCCTTGCCGAGCACGGCGTCGAGGGACCACGGGTCGCCGATATCGTGGCCACCACCGGCAAAGCGCGCCAGCGCGCCGTCCGCTCCTTGCGCTCCGGGTCGGCGGTCGTCGGCATCGGCTCGACCGAGACCCTCGGAACCGGCCTCAACGTCCAGGACCGGATCATCGCCATCCACCATATCGACGCGCCCTGGCTGCCGTCCTCCCTCGACCAGCGCGATGCGCGCGGCATCCGCCACGGCAATGCCAACGACGAGGTCTTCATCTACCGCTACGTGACTGTCGGCAGCTTCGACACCTTCATGTGGCAGGTGATCGATACCAAGGCCCGGTTCATCCGGCAGTTCCTCGACGCTTGCCGCGGTCGGTCGCTCGGCACTCTCGCGCGGGAGATCCGCGACGAGGACGCCGCCGTGCTCAGCCCCGGCCAGGTCATGGCGATCGCCGCCGGCAATCCGTTGTTGCTGCGGCGCGCGGAGCTGCAGGACCGGGTGAAGCGCCTCGAGCGCGCCCGCCAGCGCGCCGAACGCGCCCGCCTGGAGGCCCGCTCGACCCGGGCGCACCTGTCCTCTCTCATCGCATCCCTCGAGACGGAGGTGGTTCTGGCCAGGGAAGCCGGGAACGACGCTCACGCCCTCCGCGACGCGCCGTTCGCGATCTCCCTCCTGAATGACGGTGGGACCGTCCAATCGACCTCGACCCGGCGTGCCGGCGCGGCCGAGCAACTTGCTCGCCGGATCCTGGATGTCGAGCACGACTCCCTATTGTCCTTCCGGCGTCGGAGCATCGTGGTCGCCCGTATCGGGGCCTTCGTTCTGACAGCCACGATCGTTCCGCACGGTCGTAAGCTCGCCGACACCCGGCTCTTCGTATCTCACGGTCCGTCGGGCGAAGCGCTGCGCAGTCGCGAGGTCGCGTGGAGCTCCCCCGGGTCCGCCGCCGACTCCGCGACCGGGACCCTGGCCTCGCTCGAACGCCGGATCGCCCAGTACACCGACCTGCCGAAGCGCCTGGTGACCGACATCGACGAAGCCCGCCGCGACCTCGCCTCGGTCGAGGCGCTGACCGGTCGGGCCGACCCGCAGGGCGTCGAGCTCCAGCACGTCGCCGGTGACCTCAGGCGGGTCGAGCGCATCCTGTCCCTCCCCGACCCCGATCCGGTCGCCGTCGACGCCCTGCGCGCCCGCGCCTTGGACTTCGTCGAGCTCAACGCCCAGTCGGAGAGGGGGGCGCTGCTGGCGGCCTCGCTCACGGGTGATCAGCGCACGGCCGTTCTGCGCGAAGCGGCCGCGTATCAGGCCCTCGCGGACGAGCGGGATCCCGACATGAGGGACCGCGCCGAGGCGCTCGATCGGCCGGTCGTATTCCCCCCGCCCTCCCGCGTGCTGCTCGATCTGCCGGCGGCTCCCGACGACGAGGTGGCACCGGAACTGCTCGCGCTCTTCACCGCGGCCTGATTGGCCGACCGGCCGCAAAGGAAAGACCTGGTTCTTCGATCGGGGTCGATACGGGCGAGAGACGGTCTCCGCCGGACCCCGATCGGAGGCACCATGCGACACACCCAAAACACTGCCAGCCAGACCAATACGGCCCAGATCAATGCTGCCCAGGCCACTGCTGCCCAGGCCACCGGCGACGCCCGCACCCTCGCGCAGCGCCGTGCCGGCCGCGCGCTCCGCGCACTCGCCCGCCATCTCGGCTACGGGGGCCGGGCCTACGACCTGACTCTGCCGGCCCACACCGCCGCCGATCGTATTGCCACCCTCCAGGGCGACTGCCTGATCGTGACGGTCACCTGGCCTGCACGCGGCAGCGCCGGCGTCCTGGTTCGAGCCTGCGCCGGCCGGTCCGACCGGCTTGGCGGTCAGAACCACGTCTTCGACACCGCCTTCCTCGACCAGCCCGTGCGCTTCGCGACCCTGCTTCGCGAACGCTTCCCCGCCCTTCGGTTCGAGAACCGTACCGCGACCGCGAAGGTCGCCTGATCACCCAGAATCCCGCGAGGATACAGATGTTCACGCTCACCGACGCCCAGACAACCCAGTTGCTGGAGAACGGCCGCGCCGCCTTCTCGGGCGATCACGTGCCCGTCGTGAAGCTCTTCTTCACGGGCGGCCCGCACACCTGGCTGATCAGCGCGCTCGATCCCGACGACCCCGACATCGCCTGGTGCGTCGCCGACCTCGGGTTCGGATGTGTCGAGGCGGGGACCGTGTCGCTCTTCGAGTTGCAGTCCACCCGCCTGGGTCCGCTCGCCGTGGAGATCGACGTGCACTTCGATCCGCAGCGACACCGTCTCTACGAGTTCTTCAGGGCGGCCCAGCCGGAGCGCTCCCTCATGACCGGGATCGCACGTGTCCTCGCGACACCGAGGCCCGATCGCGGCGCGGTTGAGGGAGGCGATACCGATGCCTGAAGCCGTCAGCGTTCTCGTCTACCGACTGGACGAACTCGGCGCCCGCGCCAAAGAGACTGCCCGCGCATGGTTCCGGGACAGCCAGATCGCGGACGATTGGCATGACGCCGCGTACGAGGATTTCCAGCGGATCTGCGAGATTCTCGGCGTAGCCTTGAAGACGCGCGTCGTCCCGCTGAACAGGGGAGGCTCACGCCAGGATCCGTGTATCTACTTCAGCGGCTTTTCCAACCAGGGCGACGGAGCGTGCTACGAGGCGGACTACGCCTATCGACGCGGCTCGGCGGCGGAGATCCGCACATACGCCCCGAAGGACGACGAGCTGCACCGGATCGCGGACGCCCTGATGGCGCTGCAGCGCCTCAACTTCTACCGCTTGCACGCCGAGATCCGTCACCGCGGCCGGTACTACCACGAGTATTGCATGACGGTGTCGGTCGAGCGCCGCACCCGGCAGTCCCACGACATTCCGGGTCTCGACACCGAGGAGGCGGTGATCGGGGTGCTCCGCGACCTTGCGCGCTGGCTTTACCGCCAACTGCAGCGTGAGTACGACTACCTGACCTCCGACGACGCTGTCGACGAGGCCGTTCGGGAGAACGACTATACGTTTACCGAAGATGGCCGCCGTTTCAGCATTGGGCGGCGGCATGCCGCGGCAGGCGAAGTACGGATCCAGACCGGCTCGATTTCCCTGACACCGCGCAGCGCTCGCCTTCCCACGGCGACTGGCCGTATACGGGTCGTCATCCCGACCACCGAGGGGCCGTCGACGGTCCTCCGCGTGACGGCCGAGCATCCGGACCTGCGCTCGGCCGTCTGTCTCGGGCGCAGCACCACAATGCTGCCGATCAGCCAGGCCTACGACGCGTTCGTGCGCAGGCCGACCGGCGTGGTCGAGCGCGCGACCGGCCACCCGGTCTACCGCATCGACGTCTCCGCGCCGATCGAGGAGGGGTCGAGTTGGCAGCTCGGCGTCTACATCGCGCACTGCCTGAAGGCCGCTGGCCGGCTGGCGGAGGACGATGCGCCGGCCGACTTTGTCTTGTGGACCAGCGGGGTTGTCGACGCGGATCTCAGGATCCTGCCGGTCGGGCGCATGGCCGAGAAGCTGCATCGCTCCATAGGCTTGCTGGAGGCTGCCGGCGACCGCCTGCTGGTCGCGGTCCCCCGCGACCAGGCCGGCGAGGTGGAGTCCACCTCTGCGAGCGCGAACCTGATCGCCCTCGACGCCGTCGAGCCGCTTCTGCAGCGACTCGGGTTTGAGCCCGTCGGCTGCCCTGCGGGCGCGCCACGGCGGACGCTCTTCGAGCACCTGGCGGCCGTGCTCGGGACAGCGGGCGCTCTCGCGGCGGCCATGGCCTTGCCCGCTCTCTGACGACGGCCGCCGACTGGCCCCCGAAAGGAAAGACGCCGGGCGAGATCCGCGGGTTGCGTCAGGCTCGAGAACATCTCGTGCCCGGCCCGCCGGGGATCTTGCGATGAACCCTCACTCCGAGGCTGAGTACCTGCGCCGTGCAGCGCTCGTCGAAGCAGCATACCGGGCTACCCACATCACCAATCTTGCGGATGTTCGCAGCCAGGAGGCCGCCAAGCGAGCGCTGGAAGTCGCTGTAGCCGGTCGCCACACCATCACCCTCACCGGTAACGCCCCGACCGACATCCGCCACCTGTGCTCGGCGTTCCCGTCGATCGGCGGCGACCCCGCGATGATCGTCGATCACGGCGACATCCTGGTCGTCGTGACGCCCGCCACCTTATCGGACATCGTGATCGCTTATCCGGGCGACGCCACCGACGCGATCCGGCGCCGAATCGCGCGGGCTGCTACCGCCATCCCGGCCATCACCGAATACGACTGGGCTGCAACCCAGCTTCTCGACCGGATCGCCGAGCTGAACCTCGACCCCGATCAGCTGCGGGGCATCTGCCGGACTATCGCCGCCCTCGACGGAAGCGATCATGTCAGGCGTCCGCATGTCGGGGAGGCCCTCGCATACCGTTGGCGCCCGAGCCGATAGCGCCCCGCGACCCGCGCCCCGGAGTCGCCCGCAATCGCCAATCCTTCCCCTGTGTACGGAGTCACGAATGTCGCGTTTCTGGACCGTTCAATGCGGCTTTGCCGCCTATTACTCCAACATCGTCACCGTCGAGGCCGAGAACCTCGAAGACGCCCTGCCTCTCGCGATCGAAGCAGCCAGCGCGAGCGATGCCTGGAAGGCCATCGATCATTGCGGAGATACCTTCGTCGATGCCGCGGCAGCGGGTGAGGATGTCGACCCCTGGACGGCGACGTCCCTATCGCACTTGCCTGTCCCCTTCGCGCGCACCGAGGCGGCGCTGTGGACGGAACAGCAGTCGGGATATGTCGCGATGCGTGACGCGCTCAGGACCATCGCCGCCGGCCGGGATGTCGACGACGCGAGGTCGATCGCCCGCGAAGCCCTCGCCACCGCGGGCGTCGGTGTTCTCCCGGCTACCTGATCGATCGCAGGCAGCTCCTGTGTATCCGGCTCGCCGCCGCGCCCGGCGCACTGCCGCCGCAAAGGAAAGCATGGCATCGGAGAGTGATTTTCCCTATCTTCCAGGAGAGGACGATGAACGACATGAACCATGACAGAGCCGTGAGCCGCCTGACCGAGGGCGGGTTCTCGACCGACCAGTCGGAGCGCCTCCTCAGCGTGATCGAGGAGGTCGTGACTGCGCGTGCGCTCACGAAGCAGGATCTTGAGCTCGCAATGCTCGCCCAGCGCGGTGAGCTCAACGACAAGTTCGGCGATCTGCGTACCGAGATGAACACGAAGATCGGCGATTTGCGCGCTGACATGAACGCCGGATTCGCGAATATCCGTGCCGAGATGAGCTCGGCGATCGGCGATCAGCGTGCGGACTTGAGTGATCGGATCTCCGGTGTCGAAGTCCGTCTCAGCCGGGATCTCCGGATGCAGACCCTCTACCTCCTGGGCGGGATGTCCGCGATTGTGGGTCTGATGCTGACGCTGCAGAAGCTGCTCTGAACCGTCGACTCGACGCGGCGATCACGCCCTATTCATTAGTCCTCTCCCGGGTGTTCCCCACGGCGAGGCAGTGCGCCTTCTCGCTCCCCGGCGGGAACGCGTTTTCATGTATGCCGGCCGCTTGCGCGCCGCACGGCCTGGCAAAGGAGAGGCCTGAAGCGAGGGTGTTTTCACCCTCAGCGTAAAGGAACGCGCCATGGCGACGACCCGCGCACCTCTCCCCATCCGACCGGCCGCCGAATTGAGCTATGCCACCGACGGCCGCTGCCACAACACCGAGCCCGGCGCCTTCAACCACGAGTGCGGCCGGCCGGCGACTTGGATCGGCGAGAACTCCAAAGGTTTCCGGTCCGGCTACTGCGACGATTGCAGGCTTCACGGCTACGAGGCGCGGCGTGTTAAGCGCTGGACCCCCATCGCTCCCGGTTCCGGAGATTACCCCGCTCGGGATCCACGGGCGCTCACGGCGCTCGCCGCTGAACACGTCGGCGTCACGCCGGCCGAACTCGACGAGTTGGCCCGCGAGCTCGCCTGCTGCAGCGGCTTCGCCGACCTGATCGCGACCGACCGATGGTATCGCCCGACGATGCGCGTCGATCTCGATCCACGGTACGCCCGCCTCGCGGCTGCGTTCAATCGGGGTGCTGAACTACTTGGCCAGGACCGCCGCGCCTGGACCCCGGCGTATTGTGCAGCCGACGTCGACGCTCTCGCCGCCTTTGCTTTGCGACCGGCATGAGGGGAGTGCGGCGCCGTGCGAATTTACCGCGGCGCCGGCCTACCCCGTGGACGGTGCCGCCTGCAGGGCGGTGCTGAACTGCGATAACGCACTTCTTTCTTCGGCCATCGCATCGAGAACCCTCCGGCCGCCCTCGGATTCTTCCCATACCCCCTGCGGGCCCTGGTGCAGTGGGTTGCGGTCGAACAGTCCACTGAGCGCCGGGTGCTCGTAGTATTTGACGCGCCTGGCCCTGACCGGACGGTGGCCTCTTACCAGCAGGATGGACTCCTCGCGGCCGAGGCGGGTGATCTCTTCGGCGGTCATGAGGTGGCGATTGTGCTCGCCATGCGACACGTTGGTGCCGTCGGAGCGGCTGCCGACCACGTCCAGCCCACGATGCTGCGAACCGGCGGTCGCCGCTTCCGACCGGCGCATGATGGTCATCTCGCCGAGCGCCTCGGCGACGCTCTTGGCCGCCGTCCCGGACACGGTGAACACCTGGATCATCGACATCATGTTCAGGATCGATTCCGCTCGCTCGCGCCCGTAGACCGCCCGGAAGCGGTCGTGATCCTGGATCGCCAGCCATAGCCGCGCGCCGTAGCCCGCGGCCGCGAACACGGCGTCCTCGATCGGCGGGACGTAGCCGAGCTGCGGCACCTCGTCGATCATGAACAGGATCTCCGGTCCCCCGACCCGCCGCTGCAGGAGCGTCAACAGCATTCCGATCAGGAGGCGCGGGAACGGCCGGTACACCTGCAGCACCTCGAACGGGGCGACGATGTAGAGGTCCGCCTCGCCGGCGAGGATCCGGGACACGTCGATCTCGTCGTTGGAGACGGCATCCGCCAACGCCGGATCGCCGAGCCAGTTGGTGAACTCCTTCACCGTGCCGGCGACACCACCCCATTGCCGGAAGTGCATCTTGGAGAACCCGTCGGCCGACTGGGCGACGACACCCCCGGCCAGGTGCTTGCGGCCCGCAAGCCACTGCATCAGATCCAACAGGCTCTCGTGGTCGCGCGTGCAGAGCTCCCTCAACGCCCGGGCGCTGCGCTCCTGGACACCGGCCTCCCGCAGTTCCTCGTAGGTCGCCTCGACCAGGAACAGTAATAGGGCCCGGATCAGGTCGACGCCTTCCTGATCGAAGTAGTGCCCCTCGCCGCCGGCGCCGCCGGCGGTCTGGCGCTGGGTCGCGCAGAGCTTCGCGAACATGGTGGCATCGGCCACCAGCTCCGGACCGGTCCGGTCGAGCAGCTTCAGGAAGTCGATCCGATGCTCCATGACGACACCGGCCGTCATCGTCGCTACCCGCTTGAACGGATCCAGCACGTAGACCGTGCGACCACGGGCCCGCCGGGCGCGGGCCGTCACGAGGAAATTCTCACCCTTCGGGTCGAAGGCGACCACCGCACCCGGATAGTCGATCAGGTTCGGGAGGATCGCGCTCACGCCCTTGCCCATGCGGGTGCCGGCGATCGTCGCGACATGGCCGTCGGTGCGCAACCGCATCAGCTCGCCGGAGCCGAACTGCCCGACGATCAGGCCGCTGTCGCCAGCGAACAGCCGCCGCTTCTCCGCCGCGTCCATCCAGTCCGCGGTGTATGGCCCGTCTCGCCGCTGCTGGCGTTTGGGCGCCGGTCGGCGGCCCTTCAGGGTGCGCAGCAAGATCACGATCGCGCCGACCGCGACCAGCAGGCTGACCGCGCCCCAGCGTACCAGCGTGAACGCGCCCGGGTCGCTCGCCATCAGCGACTTGGCCAAGGGATGTTGCAGGGCAATGGCCGCCTGTCGCCATCCCTGCAGACTCCAGGCCGCCAGCAGTGCCGTGGCCGCGGCATTCCCCAGTGTCAGCCACACCACGCGCGCTTCGAACAGATACACCACAAAGAACCCGGCGCAGATCGCGCCGGCCGGCACCAGGCCGGTCGCACCGCCGAGCAGCTCCGGCACCGGCAGATAGCGGTCCGCGAACGCGTAGGCCGCGAATGCCAGGACCGCTCCTGCGACCATCGCCAGTGCCGGCGGGAGCACGGATTCCCGAGCCAAGTCGTTCATCGCGCACTCACCTGTCGGTCTCCGCGCCGGTCCCACTGTAGCACCCCAAATCTGACAGACCGGCCGCAGGGCCGCAACCAAGCCGGGTAGGGAAGGGCGCGGCACCCGCGCCATCAAAGGAAAGGCGTCGCCGGGCTGTCGAACCAATTCCAGTTCGAGAGAGACAGCCCGGGAGCCGCACATGGCCAAGCGCGAGGACATCTACACCACCGTCACCAACCGCATCGTCGCCGAGCTCGAGGCCGGCACCGTGCCCTGGGTTCAGCCCTGGGCCGGGTGCGGCGGTACCGGCTCGATCGGCCTGCCGAAGAACGCCACGACCGACCGGCCGTATTCCGGCATCAACATCCTGCTGCTGTGGGGTGCGGTAGCTGCCGGCGGCTACCCGAGCCAGGCCTGGCTCACCTTTCGCCAAGCCCTCGCGCAGGGTGGGAACGTGCGCAAGGGCGAGCGCGGAACCACCGTCGTCTACGCCTCCAGGTTCATCCCGAACGGCGAGCGCGATCGGGCCCGCGAGAGCGGAGACGACCCTCGCGGCGTGCCGTTCCTGAAGACGTATACGGTCTTCAACGTCGCTCAGTGCGAGGGCCTGCCGCAGGAGGTCGGGCAGGGGGCGCCGCCGGCGGACCTCGACTTGATCCTGCCGGAGGTCGACGAGCTGATCCGCGCAAGCGGTGTGGACTTCCGGATCGGCGGCGAACGGGCTTTCTACAGCCCGGGCCCGGACTACGTGCAGGTCCCGCCGCCGCAGGCCTACTACGTGCCGCTGAACTGGCATCGCACCGTCCTGCATGAAATGACGCACGCGAGCGGCCACCGGTTCCGCCTCGACCGTGACCTGAGCGGCAGCTTCGGCAGCAAGAAATACGCCTTCGAGGAGCTGGTCGCCGAGCTCGGGGCCGCGTTCACCTGCTCGACCCTCGGAATCGAGCCGACCGTGCGGCACGCCGACTATATCGGATCGTGGTTGACGGTGCTCCGAGAGGACTCGCGCGCCATCTTCCGCGCCGCCTCGGCCGCTTCGAAGGCCGCCGACTACCTGCTGGACTTCCGGCCTGCCGGGGCGGACGACGTTCGGCCGGCCGCCGCCGCCGCGTGAGGGGAGGGACGCCATGATCCGCCAATACGGCGCACCCCGCCATCGCCGGGACGCCCGCGGCCGTGCCGTCGGCACAGTCCCGGCCGGGACGATCGTTCGCCTGGAGCGCCGATCCCGATGGGAGCGGCACTACACCGATACCGTGATCGTCGAGGGCTGGATGCCTCGCGACTACACGCAGACCCGCCTGGTGGCCGGGCGCCGTCAGCATGTCCTCGTTCGGATCGCCGGTGGCCATCTGGCCGCGGTCCGCAGCCTGCGGAACGGGCGGCGGTTCGAGATCGCCGACCACATCCTGCTGGCCGCCCTCGACGACTGATCCACCAAAGCAAAGACCGGCACCTGTCGGTGAACCGCAAGGGGTTCGCAACAAACCGACAGGAGGCACCGATGCCCAGCATCCCCCTCGTTCCGACCTGCTCACACCCGTGCCCGCTCGACCCCGATATCTCTACCGTCTCGGTCGAGACCAACGCCGGCGTCGTGGTGGCGATCCTGGAACTGCACGGCGACTACATGGTCACCGTGACCTATCCGGGACCGCCCTGCCAAAGCTGGGCCGTCGCCGGCGGGGTCGCGGATCCCGAGCTCGCGCGCGAGTACGCGTCGGTGCTGCTGAGCGGCGCCCCCCTGCACTGAAGATCCGAGCGGCCCCGTCACTGGCGGGGCCGTTTTTCCGTGCCGCCCGGCCTCCCGGCAACGCCGCAAAGGAAAGGCGGTCGCGGGGAGGGCGAGGGCGGTCGGACCGAGAAAAGCCACCGCCGCTCGCCATTCCAACCGAAGGAGCATCCCCATGGCCATCGAAGCCATCTGCATTCGTGAACTCGTCGTCGCATCCGAAAACGTCCGCAAGGTCGACACCCCCGTCGACGACCTGGTCGCGTCCATCGCCGCGCATGGCCTGCTGCAGAACCTGGTCGGGTACCGCGACGAGGATGGCAAGCTGGCGGTGACCGCCGGCGGCCGCCGCACCCGCGCCTTGCAGGCCCTGGCCGAGGACAAGTCGGTGAAGGGGTTCCGTGCGACCACCCGGGTTCCGGTCGACGTGCGCGATCGTTCCGAGGCGATGCGTGAACTGTCTCTGGCAGAGAACACCCTGCGCCACGCCACGCATCCGCTGGACGAGGCGCAGGCCTATGCCGAGCTGGTCGACGCCGGCGCCACCGTCGCCGACATCGCGCGGCGCTTCGCGCAGACCGAGCGCCACGTAGAGGGGCGGCTGCGGCTCGGCCGGCTCTGCCCGGAGGCCAGCGACGCCTACCGGACCGGGACCATCACCCTCGACCATGCCCGCGCCTTCACCCTGACGCCTTCGCACGAGCTCCAACGCGAGGCCCTCGCCGCCTACCTCAAAGCCCCCAACTGGAACCGCGATCCCCACCAGATCCGGGGGCTCATCGCCCAGGGCAAGGTTCGCCCGAACGATCGACTGGCCCGGTTCGTCACGCTCGACGCCTACCTCGCGGCGGGTGGCGAGGTCCTGCGCGACCTGTTCAGCCAGGGCAGCTCCGACGTCGTCGCCCTCGCCGACTCCGGGCTGCTGCAGCGCCTCGCCCAGGCCAAGCTGACCGAGCACGCCGGGAGCATCGCCGATCGCGGCTGGAAGTGGATCGAAACCAGCCTCGAGCCGGCCGACTACAACGTCATCGGGCAGTACGAACGGGTCGATCCTGTCGACGTTCCACTGTCCGAGGCGGATACCGAGCAGCTCGATGCCTTCGAGGCGCGCGCCGACGCGGTCGCCACCGCGGTCAATGGGCGCACCGACCCCGACAGCGGCGAGGAGCTGTCCGACGAGCGTCTCGAGGAACTCCATGCCGAGCACGCCCGGCTCGACGACGCGATCGAGACCATCCGCGCTCGGACCAGCCAGTACACGGACGAGGACCGCGCGCGCTCCGGGGTGATCGTCTGCATCAGCTACGCTGGAGAACTGGACCTCGAAGAGGGTCTGGTCCGCCCGGAAGACGTGATGCTGGGGGCCGGCGCCGGGGGTGACGATTCCGACGACGACGACAGGCTCGAGCCCGGTGGCTCGACGCCGATCACCTCGCCGACCGTGGAGACCGAGGCGAGGGCGGCGGAGAAGGAGGCCGGGCTGTCCCAGGTCCTGGTCGCCGACCTCGGCGGCTATCGCCAGCAGATCCTGAAGGCGGCCGTCGCCGCCGATCCCGGGACTGCCCTCGACCTGGTGCTCCACGCCATGGTCTGCGGGCTCTTCAGCACCGGCTGGGCGCGCACTCCGTTCTCGGCCACCTTCGAGAAGACGCAGGAGACGGTGTCCGCGTCCGATCTCGACGACACCGTCGCTGGGGCCGAGCTGAAGGCGCTCGCGGAGGCGCTGCCGTTCATCGCGAACCGTCCGAGCGACCCGGTCGAGCTGTTCGACGCCATCCGGGCACTGGAGCAGGAGGTGAAGCTCCGGTTGCTCGCCTACTGCACCGCGATGACCCTGAAGGTCGGGCTGCCCTCCGACACGACCAAGGCCCAGAGGTTGGCGGACCATGTCGGCGCCATCCTCGATGTCGACGTCGCGGCCTACTGGCGGCCAACCGAGCAGCGCTACTTCTCCCGGGTCAAGAAGGCGCACCTTCTCGAGGTTCTCGACGGAGTCGGCTTCTCGAAGCTCGCGCGCCAGATGGCCTCGGGCAAGAAGGACCCGATCGTGAAGGGGGTGGCGGCCATCTTCGACCCGACGACCCGGCCGGGCGACGTCGTCAGCGAGGAGCAGGCGACCGCCCTCGACACCTGGCTGCCGCCGGGCATGGCCTTCGCACCGGCGCCCGACACCGCTGTCGCCGACCAGGAGGAGGGAGAGTTCGCGTCTGCGCCGGCCTTGGTGGCGGCGGAGTAGGTCCTGGGCGCGGGAGCGGTCGAGGCCGCTCCCGCATGCCCGCGGTGTCGGCCTGCCGGCCGCTTCAATCGGAGACACATCATGCTGTTCGAGGATCTCCCCGGGTCGGCAGCCTCCGCTGCGCCGCCCTCCGTTCCCCCCGAAGCGAGGGGCGCCATCGGCGGCCTGGCGGCCCTGTACGGTCTCGGGACCAAGCAGGACGGCGACGACGTTCCTGATTCGTCCTCGCTGCACGAGCGCACCCTCTGCCCGATGCCGGCGGCGGACCCCAGCTGGTCGCCGCTCGACGTCGAAACGATCGCCGAGGCGTCCGAACGGGCGGCCACGATCGGCGAATACCGCCTCGCCAACCTCTGGCGCCGGAACCTGGCGCGACCGAAGAGCGTCTATGCCGACGTCGAGGCCCTGCTGCGCATGCTCGCGTCCATCGAGCGCTCGCATGCCGGCCGGGCTCGCGCCCTCGAACCCGTCGAGCCCGACATGCTCTACGAGTCCCTCGCCGCGGTACCGCTCGCCGAGGCCGGCTACTCGGCTGCGGTTGTCCCGCACGACCTGGCTCGCGCCGTGGTCGCAGTCCTCAATGCAAGGCTGGCGACCCTCGCGCGTGCCGGGTTCCGAACGCCTGTCGACGTGCATGCCGGGAACGCCCCGCCCGACGTGCTGGCCGTGAAGAGTTCGATTTCAGCGCTTCGGGGCGCCACTGTCCGCCTCATCAACCAGATCGGCCATCTGCAGACCGCCTCCCGTCTCGGGCAGACCGCGTACAACCCGATGACACTCGGACGCCGGCGCGGCCTCCTCGCGTCGGCCCTCGCTCAGCTTGCCGAAGACATGCAGGCGGACCCATCGTCCCCTGAAAGCCTCGGGCTCATGACTGACGACGTCCGCGCTCGCTGGGCGGAGCGAGACGCGGCGTCGCCCCCCAGGCCGACCCGCTACCGGAATCTGTTCGCGTGGTCCGAGCGCGACCGGCCGGATCCCGCGTTCCTCGACGTACCCGACCTCGAGCGCCTGATCCAGGAGCACCCCGATCTCGGATATGTCGAGCAGCTGCGCCAGGAGCGGGCCAACCGTGCCGGTGCAGCTGGCTCCGCATACTGAAGATCTTCCACCGCCCCGGAATCCACACAACGGAGGACACCAATGGATTGCAATCAACCCGGGCCTCATTGGGCCTCCGTCGGAATCGCCGCCGACCTTCTTGCCGCCTGGATGACGAAGCCCCCTGCGCCATACGGCGCGGGCTTCTATCAGGCCGACACCCTCGACGCCATGCGCTGGTGCCTCGAGCAAGAGCCGGTGATCTTCGCGCGTCTCGTACTGCGGGCCCTCCCGCCTCGCTCATAGAAGCCGCACTCGGCCTCCCGATAAAGGAAAGCCGTCGGCCTCCGGCGAGAGGCTGGCGAGACGAGAGAATGGCTGTCGTCGGGCCTCTGAAGAGAGGTCCGACCCATGACCGTCCCCGCTACCGCGAAAGCAGCACGCCGATACGTCTGCCACAGCTGCGGCGAGACCTGGCCGCAGCACCCCTCTCTGCTGGTCCCCTGCCCGGACTGCCGGGCGCCCGCCGGTGCGAAGTGCCGGCGTCCGTCCGGCCACGGCGCCTGGGGCGACATCCACGTATCGCGTGAGCAGGCCGCCGTCGATGGCGGTTTCCTCAACATGTGCTCCATGGGACCGACCGCGACCAGTGTCCCGCTCAACCCCCAGCTCTCGCTATTCGCGATCGGGGGTGAGTGATGTCGATGCTCGCGCCAACCTTCCGCCGGATCCGGCATCCAGGAAACTTCGCCTACGTCTTCGGTCTGGATCGCCACGCCAGAGCGTCCATCGCCGCTGCCGTGGACCAGCAGCCCTACCCACGCGGCTCCGCCCTGCACGATGCCGGCCCGGCGGAAAGGAAAGCCGGCCCCGGGGTGTGACGCGAGCGCGGGCAGGAAGAACGGCTTCCGCCCCGCTCGCGCAACGGAGGCTCCCGATGATCCATGCCCGCTCTCTTGCGGCCCAGCCGGCGCTCGCCCGGCTTGCCGCATCGCGCAACCCGTTGCTGGAACTGCCCTCCGCCAGGAGGCTCCACGACCTCGATCCGGCAACGCGGGCGATCGTCGCCGACATCTTCACCGACATGGCGAAGGAGGCCGACCGGTTGGCCGAGCTGTCCTGGCGCCGCCGGAAGGCACCGATGGCGGCCTACTGGCGGGCGGTCTGCACCTACGGACGGCACTTCGCCCGGGCAGTGCGCCGCGCCGGGAGGGCCTGACCGTGCAGGTCCGCCTCGGGCTCCCGATCCCGGGCGGCGCGCTCGCCAGCACCGCCGCACGGCTCCGCGCTCCGGTCCTCCTGTCCGCGAACGCCTTCAGCAGGCGCTGGCCGCAGGCGCACCGGCACTCAATGCGCTGGCCGGGCTTCCGCCGGCCGGGCGACCGGCTCCAAGGCCTCGACGCCGCGCTCGACAGCGCGGGTTTCGTGGCGATGGCGACCTATCGCGGATTCCCCTGGACGGTTGCCGAGTATGTGGCGCTGGCCGGTTCGTTCCCCTGGACCTGGTGGGCGCAGATGGACTGCTGCTGCGAGCCCGAGATCGCCGCCGATCGCGACACCGTGTTGCTGCGGATCGCGGCGACGGCACGCCTGCTCGCGGAGTGTCGAACCGCGGCGCGGCACGCCGGCGTCGAGCCCCCGATGCCGGTCCTGCAAGGCTGGCGCCCCGAGGACTATCTGCTCTCGGCCGAGCTCGCACCGCTCACGCAGTGGCCCGATCTGGTGGGTATTGGCTCGGTCTGCCGCCGCCCCATTCACGGCCCGGACGGACTGCTCGAGATCGTCGACCGCTTGGATCGCGCGATGCCCCGGCACGTGAGATTCCATCTCTTCGGCGTGAAGGGCGCCGGCATCTCCGCGCTGCGCGGGCACGACCGGATCGCATCCGTCGACTCCCAGGCCTGGGACATGGCGGCGCGTCGGGCGGTACCCGTCGGGCGCACCATGTCGCATCGGATCGCGGCGATGGTGCGCTGGTATGGCGCCCAGACCTCGGCTGCGGACGTGCCCCGCCGGCCGGCGCCCCGATCCCTCGGCCTCGACGAGGCGCAGACGGTCGACGGGCTCGACCCTGAATGGATCGACCTCATCGCGGCCGGCGAGATCGATCTCGCATCGGTCAGTCCTCAGAGGATCTTCGAGGCCCTGCACGACCGGGACTGACCGGCACAGCGTGGGAGCACGGGCCCGGGCGCCGCAAAGGAAAGCCTTCGGCGAGAGGCGCGCTTCGCTCCGTTTGAAGAGCGGGCCACTTTCCCTTGGAGGCTTCCATGACACCAATCCTCGTCGGCCCGATCATGCCCCACCGCGGCTACTACGCTTGGCCGTTTACGACGGCCAACGGCAAACTCCGGCGCAGCCGGCGCTACCTCGAGCGCAACGCCGCCTCGATCGCCCGACGGCTGCTGGTGGACCAGCACAGCAGTGCCGGCGACCACGTTCTCGTCGCCGAGGACGAGCTCACTCTCGCCCGCCAGATGCTGCGGCTCGGCCTGGCCGCGTGCCCCGCTCGTACCGCGCGCGGCGGAGCTGGTCGATGAACGCCGTCGTCCAGATCAACACCCTGCTCGCCGACCGTACCGACATCGAGGTACTGAACCGGCTTTTCGACGGCAACAAAGACTTGGCCGAGACCCTGTTGCATCACTTCGGCAGCGTCGCGCGGGTCCTCTCGGCCGACGTCGCCGACCTGGAAGTGTTGCCGGCCGTCAGCGCGACGGCGATCGAGCGGCTGCAGACGGTCCGGGCGGCGGTGGCGGCGCTGATGCGACCGGCGGTCAACGACCGTCCCCTGTTGTCGTCCTGGTCGGCGCTGCTGGACTATGCCCGCGTGACCATGGCTCACATCTCGGTTGAATGCCTGCGCGTCCTGTACCTCGACCGCAAGAACCGACTGCTGGCCGAGGAACAGCCTTGGCGCGGAGGCGTGGATCACGTGCCGTGCTATCCGCGGGAGGTGCTGCGACGCGCAATCGAACGACAGGCCTCGGCGGTCATCCTGATACACAACCACCCGTCCGGCGACCCGACCCCGTCCCAGGCCGACATCAGGATGACGCACGAGATGGCGAAAGCCTGCGAAGTCATCGGCATCGTTCTGCACGACCATCTGATCGTTTCTCCGGGCGGGCATACCTCCATGCGCTCGGCCGGCCTGTTCTGAAGCTCCCGCCACCCGGTACGGAAGTCGTACCGATTTGCTGCCCCGGCGCCGAGCGCCGGGGCTTTTTCGTGGCGACCCCTCGAGGACCTCGCTAGCGGGTGCGGGCCGGACCGGGATTGAAAGGAAAGGCGGGTTGCTTCGCTGCGACCTGGGCAAAGGGCCCGGAGAACAGAGGAGTGAGCACGATGGCCGGTTCGGTGAACAAAGTGATTCTGTTGGGCAATCTGGGCCGCGACCCGGAGGTGCGGACGACCCAGGACGGCACCAAGATCGTGAACTTCCCGCTCGCGACCTCCGAGAACTGGCGTGACAAGTCCAGCGGCGAACGGCGTGAGCGCACCGAATGGCACCGGGTGGTGATCTTCAACGAGAACCTGGCCCGGATCGCCGAGCAGTACCTGCGCAAGGGCAGTCCGGTCTACGTCGAGGGCCAGCTGCAGACCCGCAAGTGGACCGACCAGGCCGGGGAGGAGCGCTACACGACAGAAGTGGTCCTGCAGCGCTTCCGCGGAGAACTGACGCTGCTGGGAGGGCGCGGCAACGGCCGCAGCGACGACGGTGACAGTGGCGGGGATGACCGCGGCTCGGCCGGCGGCGGCGCCGGGACGCCCCCGCCGCCGGGCGGGCTCGCCGATCTCGATGACGAGATTCCGTTCTGAGTGTTCGAGTTCCGGCGGTCTCCCGCACGGAGACCGCCGGCCGCCGGTTCCAATGAATCCTCGAAAGGAGGACGCCATGCCGCTCCGCAACCGTTCCCGCAATCTCTCGCTGCTGTTCCGCACTCTCGGTCGCCTCGGCGTCGCCCGCATCGATGTCCGGTTCGACGATCGAGGCGTCGTCGAATCCGCGACCGTCGTGGCCGGCGCGCTCCAGAACACCGTCTCCGAGCGAGACCTTCCCGACCTGTTCGCCGGCTCAAGGATCTTGCTCGAGGACACCGACGGCAGGGTTTCCCCCATGGACCTCGCGGCAGCGATCGCCGCATTCGCGCGTTCGCCCGGCGACGCCGATGCCGGCACCACGGTCACCCTCGACATCCGGACGCATCGCATCACGAGGACCACCCCGGTCGCCTTCGTGGATCCGCGCGTCCTCCTCGGGATCAGCAGCTGACAGCAGGGGGACACCGCCATCCAGCGGGCTCCCCTTGGCTGCGCAGTCACCTTCCGTTCCAAAGGAGATCGACATGCGGATGCTTCCCGCCGCGCTCGGCAATCGCGCGCAACACTTCAGCAACTTGAACGCCCACGAGACCGGCGCCGGCGCTACACGGATCGGGGACGTCTGGGAGATCGACGAGGCGACCTCCGACTACTTCCTCGGCGTCCTGCCGCCGCTGCAATGGCAGGGCTCGAGTTTTCTGGTGTCGGAGGCACTGACCGGTGACATTCACGCGGCATACTTCGAGCACCGCGGGTCCCACTACTGCGGCTATGTCCGGGGGCCGGCGGCACGGGCAGAGATCGCGGCCCTGCGCGCATTCGTCGCCGCGGCGTGACGCCCGCGTCAGCAACCTCCCTCTTGAAATCTTTATCGGAATCGATAAGATGGAGAAGCATAAACCGGTAGAGTTCCTCGGCGACACCAGGAAGCGGATCCGCGACTGGCCCGAGACCGCCCGGAAGCGAGCAGGCATCGAGATCGGCCGGCTGCAGCTTGGGATGCAGCCGCACGACTACAAGCCCATGCGGTCGATCGGCCCCGGCGCGGAGTTGTTGCAAGGAGACGGGTCATGAAGGGCGAACGCTTCGACAACGTATTCGATGCTCTCGCGGACACCCCCGAGGAAGCCGCAAACCTGACCATTCGGGCCGCGTTGATGCTCAAGATTGAAACCATCATCGCGACCGGCGGCTGGAGCCAGAAGGACGCAGCAGAGCGCTGCGGCGTGTCCGTGCCCCGTATCAACGCGCTTCTGCGAGGGCACGTCGACAAGTTCTCGCTCGATGCGCTGGTGAACATCGCTGCGCGCCTTGGCCAGCGGATCAGCATCGAGCTCTCCGACGGGCTGAGGGCCGCCTGATGAAACCGATCCTCCACCCCGATCCCGTTTGCCCGATTTGCCGGCGCCCGGTGTCGATTTCGGCCCAGCTCACTCTCCCCACCAAATGGCGGCGGGAGCGCCTGGACGAGAGTACCATCCATTACCTCACCGCCATGGAAGGTCGGTTGGTCGCCGAGGTCTGGCAGAACGAGGTCTCCCGCGCCGACCTCGGCAAGGACACACCGGCCGACTGGCACTGGCAGTTCCATGCTCTTGACCGGTGCTGCGGCACGAACCCCGGCGGAAACGCCCCGACAAGGACTGCCGCGTTTTCCTCGGCCCTCACTGCCTTTCGTCGCCATGCGGCCGAGCTGGGGGTGCTTCTTGCGGAGCGGGACTCGCTCGGGCCTGAACGCCGCTGGCGTCGCGTTGCATAGCGTCGGAGTCGGTGGTCGCCGGCGGGTCAGCGGTAGTGGTGCCGCTGCGCGGCACCACTACCTTGAGAGACAGAAGCTGAAGAGCAGCCCGTGCGGGTGATCCGGATCGCATGACCGGCGTCGGCCGATCTGCAGAACGAGTCGGGCGATCCCTTCGGGCCGGGCTCTACTCCGCGCGCGATGCGCGCTCCACCGAGCCCCGCTGAGCGGGTCTCGGCACTTCGGGTGACGATCCCTATCGCATAGAGCCGCGTGGCGGCTTGTTGGTCCGGCGCCTCGGCGCGGGGTGGTACCCGCGCCGGGCAGGTCGGCAGGAAGCGCGCGCCTGTGGCGCGCGTGGCTTTCTTGCGTGGAAGGGGGACGGGTCCCCCTTCGGGCTCGTCAAGGGGCAAGCGCCGGCTGCGCCGTCGTCGGATCGGCGCGACCGTGGCTCAGTCGGGCTCTGCCCTCCCTGCGCCCGCACCATCGCACCGCTCCGACCCCTATGACGGCCCTGACCCCCTCACGAAGAGGCTTCGCCCCTTCGCTCTCCAGAAAGTGCGGGGCACTTTCTCGAAAGCAAAGGGCTACCGCCATTTTTTGAAAAAGACAGGAACCCTGACAATGGCTCTTTCCTCTCACTCTCTCGACAATCTCGCTCTCACCACCGACGACTACGATTGCGCCACCATGGCCGCAGCGGAAGCCGCCGAAGTGACCGGACAGCGGGTCGACCCGGGCGACTTCTCCGACCTGGAGGCGCCGGACCCGACGACCGCCGCGCAGTTCCTGCCGGACGTGTTTGCGACCCTGGTCGAGAACTTCGCGCATACCACCCTCGGCTTGCGGCTTCCGAGCATCATGCAACGGATGATGACCGCCGTGCAGCGTGAGCTTGAAGCCGTCGACCGGGAACTCTACAGCGCACAGTCGTCGATCCGCGACCTGGACGGTTCCGCTTCGGTGTCCGAAGTCGCTGGCCAGGAATACGAGGAAGCGCTGGCCCGCGCGCAGCTGCTGGACCCGTTGCGCGAAGCCCTGGACGCAATGGTTGACGGTGGCGCCGACTTCTACTCCCGGACCACCGGCCGGTTGTGGCTGCCCCACGGTCGCGCCACGGTCCCGACCATGCGCAGCACGGCGATCGCCATCGAGGCGCGGGACTATCTGCGGTCGATCGAGCAGAAGAAGATGGACGCCTGGAGCGAGGCGCGCCGCAAGATCGAGGGCCGGTCGGTGGTCTATCTCGCCGGTGCGCGCACGCACAACGACCATGATGCTATCTGGGCCTTGCTGGACACGGTGCGGCAGCGGAAAGCTGATTTCGTGCTCGGTACCGGTGGCGACCGTCAAGGTGCGGAGGCGATTGCCGAGGCTTGGGCGCGGGCGCGCGGCGTTCCGGTGGTCAGGTTCCGGCCGAACTTCGCCAAGCACTCCGGTGCGGCGGCTCCCTTCAAGCGCAACGACGACGTGCTCGGCTTCAATCCCTGTCTCGTGATCACCGCAATCAACGGTGAACGGTGTCAGGTTCAGCTGAACATGGGACAGAAGGCACAGCAGAAGAATATTCCGGTGATCAACGTCGACGCATGGTTCGCGAAGCGCAGCCGGCCCGCGTAAGGGCCGGTCATCTGGCCGGGGCCACCGCCAAGGTGGTCCCGGTTATGATGCCAGCAAGGAGGCGATCATGTCCGCATCGCACGAGACAGCCCTAAAACTCCGCCGGATCGCGCTGCAGGTCGCCCAGGCATGCCTGCCGGATGGCCGGCTGGAGGGCAACGAGTATCTGGCAGGCGATATCTACGGGCGGGCCGGCCGGTCCCTGCGGGTCCGCGTCTTCGGCGACGATGACAGGGTAGGGGTCTGGGCGGACTTCGCGGGCGATCACGAACATCGCGGCGACCTGCTCGACCTGATCCGGTTTTGCCTCACCGGCGGCGACCGTGCCGCCGCGCTCGCCAAGGCCCGCGAGTTTCTGGACGGGAAGGTGCCGACGACCACGTCCGCCGCCGCTCCGGTGCCGGCGGTGAAGCGCAAGCGCTCCACCACCCAGGCCGCACGCTGGCTGTGGCGGCAGACCGCTCAGCTTCGCGGCACCCTCGCAGAGGTTTACCTCGTCGGCCGGGGAATCGATCCCGCGGTTGCCGGAGTACTGCGGTTCCTGCTAGTCGCCATCCACGGACCGACCGGCCGGAAATGCCCTGCCGTGCTCGCGCCCGTAAACTCGCCCGACCATCGGTTCATCGGGATCCAGCGAATCTTCCTCGAGGACGATGGAAGCCAGCTTCGTCATCCCGACCCGAAGCTGTCGCTTGGCGACGTGCGAGGCGGTCACATCCCGCTGGCACGGCCGCGCGGCGGTGCCGACGTGCGGCATGTCGCTGAAGGTGTCGAGGACGGTCTCTCGCTGCTGACCGCCGACCCGGCGCTCTGGGTCGACGCAGTCATATCGGCATCGCACCTGGTCCACCTCCCGGCCGATCCGCGCGCCGCCGTTCACCTGGTGCACCACGACAACGACCAGGCGGGCCGCAGCTCGGCCGAGGCGTTCCGGGCGAACAACCGCGACGATCCGGACATCATTCTCTGTCCGCCGCCGGCTCCTGCCAAGGACGTCAACCAGCTCCTCGAGCTCGGCGGCCGGCCGGCGATGCTCCGGCACCTCGCCATCTGAAGCCCGGCACCTCGGTGGCCGTTCGGCCGGTGCCGCCGGCGGGACTCCACTGGCTACCCGTTACCCGGTATCGGGTCGCCAGTGGAGTCCCGCGCACTACTGTTGCGACGCCCGCCCCGGCCGCATCGCCGGGTGCGAACCTTCAAACAATTTCATCTTGTCTCGGATAGGCCAGCTTACCAGCGAGGACGAGCTGGCCGTCAAGGATGCGCGGTCCCCCCAAAATGCTGCACTGCGCTCCGCATTTCGGTTCCCCCGCGCCCCGCTGCGCGGCGCTTCGCGTCCCTGACCGCCAGCTCGCCGGCAGAGGCCTGTGGGTGCCCTCGACAAGGAGGGCGCAACCCACGGAGATCACCATGTCCCACACTTCGCAACGTCCCGCGCCCGGCACCGACGCCTACTGGGCCGACCGCCGCGCCGCCTTCCAGATCATCAACGACCTGACGGCGGAGAAGGCGGCCCTGGACCGGGCGCCTCAGTATCTGGCCACGGGCGGATGGGCGATCGACGCCCTCGGCTACCCGACCGAAGCGGAGATCGTCGAGAACCTGGGACCCTGGGACAGGGTCGAGCAGCTGATGACCCAGGCCAAGGCGAACCACACGGTGGTCGAGATCCTGACAGCCCAGAACCGTCTGGCACTCCTCGAATGATGACTCCAATGGCAGGGCGGTACCGCAAGGTGCCGCCCTGTCTCTCTTCGGCCGGTGCCGCCGACGTGCCGCGGCCGGTAGTGGGTACCCGCTACCCGTTACCCGGTGTGCGCTGCCGTCGCCAGGTAGCCGGCGCCGAGCCGCTCGCCGCCGTGGCTGGACGCGCGTCGTCTCGCCCCGGCCGGTCCCGGCGTGCCGCCGCCTTCCGTCGGTACCCGCCCCGAATCCCCGAGCCACCGGTCGACCAGCGCCGTTGCGTCCGCCCAGCTCCTCGCCCCGCCGTCGCCCCCCTCGCTGTGGCCCAGGCCCCGCGGTCGATCACCCCCGCCGCGTTGAGCAGCGATTGAGTGTAGCAAGCAATGTGTTATGCTATCTCACAACACAAAATGGCGGTCGCCTTCGGCTCTCGCCAGAGGCCGGACCTGGGGAGCCAGACCGGCCCGGTCGAGCCGACCCGAACGGTCTCGAGGAAAGGAAAGAGGGTCGATCGATGGCGGACCCGAACGAGCGAGAGAGGGCAAAGAAGGGTGGGGTCAGCCGGACCCGAGGCCCTCAGCTGAACATCCGGCTGACCTCGGCCGAGGCTGATCAGGTTCGGCGTGCTGCGGCCCGGGCCGGGGGGTCCGTGCCTGCCTGGGCGAAGGGCGCGGTGCTGTCGGCGGCGCGTCCCGTCGAGGGAGGGCCGGCGGACTTGGGCGTCATCGAAGCGCGGCTGGCGTGGATCGGGAGCTGCCTACAATCGTATGCAGACGGACGGGTGATGCCGCGCATTTCCGGCGAGGTTCAGCTGTCGGCCGGCGAGGCGATCGCGGAACTGCGGGTGTTGCTCCTGGAGCTGAGCTCCCGGCGTCACGGCATTCCCGAGGGCAACGCGTGATCTTCAACGTCACCAAGGGTGCGGACCCTTACGGGCTGGTGCACTACCTGCTGCTGAAGGACCCCGAGCGGGTGGCCTGGGTGGGGGAGCGCAACCTCATGACGATGGATCCCTCCGACGTCGTGGCGCGCATGCGCGCGGTAATGGACCTGTCGTCGCGGGTGGAGCATCCGGTCTACCACGTGTCCGCGTCCTGGCATCCGGACGACAAGCCGACCTACGAGCAGATGAGCCAGGTGGTCGACCGGGTGCGGGACACGCTCGGGTTCGACGCGCACCAGGTCTTTGTGGTGTCGCATAACGATACGGACCATCCGCACATCCACATGGTGTTCAATCGGGTGTCGCCGGAGACCGGCAAAGCGCTGAACATGTCGCACGACTACAAGCGACTCGATCAGCTTGGCCGGGCGCTGGAGCAGGAGCACGGCTGGTCGAATGTGCGATCGCCGTTCGCCGACCGATCGGCGGGCATGGATCGCGCGATCCCGGAGTACACCAACGGCGAGGTCCACTCCCGGAAGGACTTCGAGTTGACAACTGTCGGCCTGCGTCGCGATGCGCTGACGCCGGTGTTCGAGGAAGCGCGGGACTGGGGGGATCTCGAGGAGCGGCTCGGCCGGGAAGTGTTTGTCCTGGAGAGTACCGGTCGCGGTCTGGTGATCACCGACGGCGACATCCGCACCAGCGCCAGCCGGATCGGCCGGCAGTTCTCCTACCTGAACATGGCCGACCGGTTCGGCCAGACCTACGACGCCTGGCGCGTCGACCAGGGTCGGGTCGGGGATCCGCTAGAGCAGGTGATCGAGCGGCTGACGAGCCGGCAGGCGACGTTCACGGATCGCGACGTAGCGCGCGAGGTCTACAAGGTCACGCGGTCGGCCGAGGAGCATTGGAAGCTCCGGGAAACCGTGCTGGACGATCCGCGTCTCATCCAACTCGGCTGTGACGACGAGGGCCGGCGGCGGTTCGCGTCGATGGAGCAGCTGGGGGCCGAGTATAGGGTGAGCCAGTACACCGCCGCGCTGGCGGAGGGCCCGGAGCTTCCGGTGGTAGAGCAGGTGGCGAACCGGATCTTGGACGGGACCGGGTCGACCGAGCAACGTATCGGTCTGCACTCCATGATCTTCGGGCGAGGCCGGATCTCGGCACTGGGCGGTCTGGCGGGTGCCGGCAAGAGCGCGGTGCTGGGCCGTGCGACCCAGGTCTGGTCGGAGTCCGGGTACACGGTGGTCGGTGCGTCAGCCTACGGCAAGCAGGCAGACGATCTTGGTCAGGCTTTGGGTGTGGACAGCCGGACGCTGGCCTCGTGGGAAGCGTCCTGGGCATTGGGCCGGGACTTGCTGACCGATCGCCATGTGATCGCGGTCGACGAAGCGGGGTTGATGGACACTCGGCAGGCCGAGCGGCTCCTGGGTCGTGTGTACCAGTCCGGCGCCAAGGTGGTCCTGGTCGGGGATCCGCCGCAGTTGAATCCTGTCGGGGCCGGCATGCCGTTCCGGCAGATCATGCAGGAGATCGGCGCTGCGGTTCTGCGCGACGTGCAGCGGCAGCGTGTCGACTGGCAGCAATCGGCGACGGTGTATCTGTCGGAGGGTCGAGCCAACCAAGCGCTCGATGCCTATGCGAGCCACGGCATGCTGCACTGGCATCCCGACCAGGCCCACGCGCGGGTATCGGCGGCGACGGACTGGTTCAAGCATCGGCAGTCGGAGCCCCAGGAAGTGGGATTGATGATCGCGTACTCGAATGCCGACGTGCGGGCCCTGAACAAGGCGGCGCGGGAGTGGATGCGTCAGTCGGGCATGCTCGGAGAGGACAGCCTGGTGCCGAGCAGCTACGGCCGGACGGCGCTGGCGGCCGGCGACCAGATCATGTTCCGCCGCAATGACCGCCGCCAAGAGTGGGTGAAGATCGACGGCGGCCAGACCAACGGCGTGGCGAACGGCACGATGGGGACCGTGACGGGCGTCGAGGGCAGCAAGGTGGCCGTCCAGCTAGGGGACGGACGCGTGGCCGCCTTCGACGCGCAGGAGTACCGGAAGTTCCACCATGCCTATGCGATCACCGCGCACAAGGCGCAGGGCGTGACGGTGGACCGCACCTTCGCGGTGGTGACCAAGGGCTACGACCGGTCGCTCGGCTATGTGAGCTTCTCACGGCACCGCGACGGGGTGGACGCCTACATCGACCAGGATGGGTTCCCCGACCAGAAGAGTCTGGTCGAGGCGTTCAGCAAGGCGACGCCGGCGACGAACGCGCTGGACTTCATCGACCGGGCGGCCGCGCGTCATATGTTGCCGCAGTCCGTTCTCGAGCTGGCGACGCCTTTCCAGCCCGACCTAGCGCGCCGGCGAATGGTCGGGGATATGAATCGCGTGGCGGAGATGACGGCGAAGGTCGACCCGATGGTGAGGCAGGTCGCATCGCTGGGCGTCGGTTGGCAGTCGGCCGCGCACTACCTGACGAGCCTGGCGTCGGAGCCGCCGAGCTACGGCATGCCATTCCAGGTGATGCTGGCCGGAAGGGCGCGTCGCGGGGTGTCGACAGATCGCGGCGCGTTTGATCGTGAGCAGCCCGGCCGCGGCCCGACGGAGCGGCCAGATGGAGCACGCCACGATCGAGGTATGGATCGTGGCCTGGATCGCGATGGCTATGAGATGGATTGGTAGACGACTGTGTATCGGCGCGCCCAGCGGACCCCTTCCAACGGCGATTTATCAAGCGTTTGTCGCGCCGACCGGTGCGGGGACCCCGCGCCGAATGACAGCGACACGAAGGAACGCTATCTCGGCGAGGATTCGGAGGCGCTGAGGCAGCGGATCGAAGCCCACGAGCGGCTAAAGGACGACCGCGAGCACCGGCGGAGCGAGCGCACGCGGCTCGTCCGATTGCTGCGCAGCGAGCGCTTTCTTGGCATGGACGGGGCGACCGGCAGCCTGGTGGTGGCACTCGCGCGCGCCGGGGTGTTCCGGCTCGGCGGCATGCTCGTCGGCACGACCGCGTTCCGCGTCTACGAGGGCGAGCTCGGGCTTCGGCTGAGCCTCGATCAGCTGGCGATGACCAACGACATCGACATCGCGGGCTTCGAGAAGCTGTCGCTGGCTCTCGGCGAGGCCGTGCTTCCCTCGATCGACGAGCTTCTCGCCGATTTCGCCTTCGACCCGGTCCCGAGCCTCGACGCGGGTAGGGTCTGGCGTTGGCGCCAGAGCGCCAGCCAGACGCTCGTGGAGTTCCTGACACCGTCATTCGGGGCAGAGGAGGGGCTGCGCAAGTTGGCCGCCCTCGGCGTCAGCGCCCAGTCGCTGCACTACCTGAACTACGCGATCGCCGAGCCGATTCAGGCAGCCGCCGTCTACCGCGACGGCATCCTCATCCAGGTGCCACGCCCGGAACGCTTCGCCATCCACAAGCGGATCGTTTCCGACCGCCGGGCCGACGGACCCGCAAGCCTCAAGGCGCGAAAGGACCGTACACAGGCCGAACTGCTGATTGCGGTCCTCGCCGAGGACCGCCCCGACGATCTGCGGGAGGCCTACGCAGATGCCCTCTCCCGAGGGCCGCGCTGGCGTGAGCGCCTCGAACGCTCTTCCTGCCGCTGCCGAGCAACTGTCCGCTACGTGACCGCAGAAGGCCAGTGGGGGCTCTGTCACATCGGCGTGTGGCGGAAGCTGAGCGTGATCGACGGCCGTTTGCTTGACCGCTCGGTTGCGCCGTGCCCATCTCGGCTATATAATGCTTATTATAATATTAGGAGTGGATGCCATGCTCACCTTCAAGGTCACCACCGTCGGGGCCTCGGCCGGCTTCATCCTGACCAAGGAAGCCATGGCCCGTCTGAAAGTCCAGAAGGGTGACGTGGTCTACCTGACCGAGGCGCCGGACGGCGGCTATCGCCTGACCCCTTACGATCCCGACTTCGAGCGCCAGATGACGCTCGCGCAAGAGATCATGCATGACGACCGCGACGTGCTCCGGGCGCTGGCGAAATGACGGACTGGCGCTGGGTCAGCCCGAAAGTTGTCTATGCCGTCCACGACCGGCAGCTTGCCGAGCATGGTGGTTTGGACGGCATTCGTGACCACGGCGCGGTGGAGTCGGCCCTTGCGCGCCCTCAGAACCTTGCCGCCTACGATGATCCCGACGCCGCGGCACTCGCCGCCGCCTATACCTATGGACTGGCGCGCAATCACGGCTTCGCGGATGGCAACAAGCGAACCGCCTGGGTGGTCGCCCGGCTCTTTCTTGCCGACAACGGCTGTCGCCTGCGGTTCGACAAGCTCGATGCTGTCCGGACCGTCGAAGCCGTGGCCGGCGGTAACCTTTCCGAAGAGGACCTGACGGCTTGGTTCCGCCGGCATTTTGTCCCGTGACCGAACGTCTCACGCAATGTGGTCCGCCGCGTCCGATCTCAGGGCCATCTCAAACAATGTAGGTCCCGTCTCACTTATTGTGGGTCAAGGCGAGACCAGGGCAAAGGGGGACCAGGGCAAAGTGAGGGCTGGCAGTTCGGGGCGTGATGTGCACCTGGCCCGAAGGGCAGGCTGAAGTAGCCTGTCGGAATGGCCAGCGACGACCAACTGCGCCAGATTCGGCCCAAGATCCGTGACGGCGACCTGCGCGCTGCCTTCCAGCGCTGGCGTCCCGGCATGGCCGCCGCCGCATAGCCCTCACATTGCCCTGGTCTCCGATCAGCACGCGGTAGGTCTTGATCGTCCCCGGCGTGTAGTTCCTCTCCGCGAGGCGCTGCTCGAATGAGGGAATGTAAGGATCGAGGCAGCAGGCCGCTGGATATCCTGCACCTTTTGAGATATTCGCCATTGTCGTGCTCCTTGGTGTTGGAGCACGAACCGGGCCTTGCCGTCGCCACGGGTGCAAGACCGGCGTACATGCGTTGTCGGCCGATCACGGCAAGGCAGGGAATACCGCGGTATGCTTTCGTCGGGATGGGCATGAAGAAGGCCGCCAGGAGACCGAGCGGGAAGACTGCGAGGGTGCTGCTCGAGAAGCATGGCTGCGCCGTGCCATTCCATGCGGTGCGCACGCGGTTTCTGGGCAATATCGCCACACCCGGGCTGTCGGCCTCGCCCATGCGAATCGTCGAGGGGCTGTGGGGCGGGGAACTGCCGGTGTTCGAGAGCTTGGAGGAGCTCAACGAGTTGATCCATGCCCTGGTCAACGGCCTCTGGTACGACCTGACCCGTTACCAGAAGCGCAGCCAGCCATTTCGGCTCACCTACTTGCCGTCGGAGCCGACGGCCGCGAACCTTGGTCACTACGGCCGCGTTCGCCTCGACGAGTTGGACGGTTTCATCGAGGGGCTGTTCAACGGTGAGGAGGCCATCGACCTGCCCGAGCGCGCTCACATCGCCATCGGACATCTCGCCGAACTGCGCGCCATGATGGCCGGCATCTGCGACCTGGCGTCGAGCGCCCCCGATGTCGAAGACCCCATGCAGCTCAAAATGATGTTCAAGCAGCTTCGCGAGCTGACCCGGATCATGGAAACCGAGATCAACGAGGCCGTGCGGTCCTGCACGCGCGCCAGGCGCCAGATGCTCGGAGCCATCCTCACTGAAAAACCGACGATGCACTGATCCACATGGAGACCAGGGCAAAGGGAGGGCTATGCGGCGGCGGCCATGTCGGGTTGCCAGCGCTCGAATGCAGCGCGCAGGTCTCCGTCGAGGACCTTGGTCCGAATCTGGAGCAGTTGATGCGCTCCGCGTGGGGTTCAACGCATCGGCTGAGGGCCTATGCCTCCTCGACTGCCGGCAGGTCGAGCGCCGATCGCAGCCGCCCCTCGCCGCGCCGATAGAGGGTCGAGTAGGAGGCCGCCGCCAGCAAGTCGGCATGCGGCACGAACGCCTCGAACCGCTTGTTGAACGGGATCGCCCCGCAGCCCGGTACGTGGCAGTCCGGCTTGCCCTTCGGGCAGGTGTTGAAGTTGCACAGCCGCCCCAGATAGCGGTCGGTCCCCGGCTCGATCAGGAACACCTCCACTTGGTGGTTGGCGACCTGGAGACCCTGCACGCCCTGGAACGCGTCGCGCAGTGCGCGGTCGCGGGCCCGCCGCAGATATATCGCCGATCGTGTCCCTGCAGGTGGTGTAGCTCATCGATCGCGAACTCGCTACCGATCTGGTATCAGCGCTCTACCGGCATCTCCTCGGTCGCGAACCCGATCCCGGTGGGCTGGCGTCCTGGGTTGAGAACGCGATGCGACGATCGGATGTCGACCGGCTGATCCGTGACTTCGTCGCTGCCGAGGAGTTCAAGCAACACCGGCTTGCCGAGGTCTGGGAGGAGGCTGCGTCGATCCGTTCCCTGCCGGGCGTGACCGATGCAGAGCCCTCGGTCGTCGCCCAGCTGTTCGACATCGCGTCACGGTACTGGCGCCAGGCAGGGCAGGATCCGTCCGAGATCTACTTCTCGGTCATGACATCTGAGCGTAATCGGGCCGGGTTCGACGCGGATAAGGCCCGGAAGTTCGTCCACAAGGGCGCGACGACGTTCGAGACGATCAGAAACCTGCTGAGCTCGTGCGGGACCGTTCCGTTCGAGGACGCGACTTGTCTGGATTTCGGCTGCGGTGTCGGTAGGCTGGCGATTAACGCGGGTCGGCACTTCGCCAAGGTCTACGCAGTCGATTTCTCGAGGGGGCACCTCGACGAGATGGTGCGCAATGTCGAACTGGCCGCACCGGAGCTCGCTTCCTGCATCGAGCCTATCCATCTTCGGACGCTGGGCGACGTCGATGCGCTGCCCAAGGTCGACTACTGCTTCTCAATGCTGACGCTGCAGCACAATCCGCCGCCGGTCATCGCATACCTCGTGACGGCTCTCCTGAACCGGTTGACCGAGGGCGGTGTGGCGGTACTCCACGTCCCGATCCATCACCCGTTCTACCGGTTCGATCTGGCAGAATACATGACTTCCGAGACAGCTGGCTCGGCCATGGAGATGCACATCCTGCCGCGGGAGGATTTGCGCACGTGCGTTTTGGCCGCCGGGTGCACGATCCGCGACAGCGTCAACCTGGGCTACACCAAGGGGATCTACTCCGAGGTGTTCGTGATCACGAAGCCGTCGTGTGCGTCGTCAGAACATTCGAGACAATCGGGTCGTCTTTTTATCGGAGAGCGGGCCTCATCTGGGTTGATATCTAGGCGGCGATTTTGCGGTGTTGCAAGCGCCGATGCTCGAGGGTTTGGCGTT
>Ga0222689_1000119_pt1 | contig 41443 bp, 17 predicted proteins | sample AntAcemetage1231_FD_179838 | JGI IMG/M metagenome (GOLD analysis project Ga0222689, IMG submission 179838) | Saline water microbial communities from Ace Lake, Antarctica - #1231 | ecosystem: Environmental > Aquatic > Non-marine Saline and Alkaline > Saline | place: Antarctica: Ace Lake...
AACCTCGTCAGAACCGCAACCGACAAGAAATCAATCAAGCTCAGACGAAAGCTCGCCGGATGGAACACCGACTACCTCGCATCGATACTCGGTAACAATCAGCGTTAACCTGGATTCGGAGCCCTGGGATAGCGGCCCGGCAGCGGGGAAGCGCGGACCGGGATCAGCAGTTCTTGGGGTTCTTGGCGCAGGACGGCCCCATGGCGCGGGCGCTGCGATCGATCGAGAGAACCGTCGGTGCAATGTAGGCGGCACCGACCGCCAATCCGAGACGAACCAGCGCCCTGCGGCGGTCGGCGGCGGATACAGCCTTCCGGGCCGACGCTACGCGGGCTGGCCGTTGTGTCTGCTCGGTCATCAATGCCTCCAGGGAAATCGACTATGCATTCAACCCAAAGCGATTACGCGTTAATTAGATGTGCCCGCAGCAGGAGTTCCGGAATGCGACATGCCGTCGCCATGGTCGTCGTCTCGGCCGGTGCCATGGTCGTGGAAATCGTGGCGGCGCGAATGCTGGCGCCGCTGGTCGGCATGACGGTGTTCAGCTGGACGGCGGTGATCGCCACGGTTCTCGCCGGGCTCAGCGTCGGGCACTGGATCGGCGGCATCCTGGCCGATCGCGAGCGGGCCCGGCTCGGTGTCCGGCTGTTCCAGATGCTGCTGGCGACCGCCGTGCTCACCACCACCCCGATCCTGCTGGTGGCGCCCGTTCACGCCGCTGCCGAGGCGCTGCGGCTCGGCTGGATGGCTTCGACGGTGGCGGTCGCCGGCGTCTGCTTCGTGATGCCGAGCCTGCTGGCCGGCGCCGTCACCCCGATGCTGACGGCGGCGGCGGTGGCCGCCGCACCGGACCGCACCGGCCTGGTGATCGGCCGGATGTTCGCGCTCGGCGCGGCCGGCGCCATCCTCGGCACCATGCTCGCCGGATTCCTGCTGCTGCAATGGGTCGGGTCGATCGGGTCGCTGGCGATCGTCGCCGCCGCCGAGGCCATCGTGGCCCTGCTCTACCTCGGCGGTCTCCGGACCCCGGTCCTCGGCGTGCTGGCTGCCGCCGCCATTCTGGCCGGGTCGGGGGTGCCGATGCTGGCGGCGCCCTACTGCCGGGTCGAGAGCCGGTACTATTGCCTCGACGTCGTCAACACCACGGCCTGGGCCGGATTCCCGAGCCGCGGGATGTTCATGGATGGCTGGGTCCAGAGCGTCGAGCCGGCGGACGGCTCCGACCGGTTGGCGATCGAGGCGCATGCCTTCCTCGACACCTGGGCGCGCCGCCGGTACCGCCCGGAGGACACCTGGAGCGCGTTCTTCGTCGGCGGCGGCGGCTATTCGCTGCCGATGCGGTGGGTTGCGCGCTGGCCGGGCGTCGAGACGGCGGTGGCGGAGATCGATCCGGCGGTCACGGCATTCGCGGCCGAGATCGGGTTCCGGCGGCCGAACGAACGGGTGCGGGTGCTGGACGACGACGCGCGGTCCGCGCTGCGGCGGGACGACCGCCGCTACGACCTGGTGTTCTCGGATGCGTATTCCGGCCACACCATGCCGGCGCATCTCGTCACGGTGGAGTTCCATCGCCTGGTGCGCGATCGGCTGAAGGCCGGCGGGACCTATGCGATCAACACCTACGACTGGGCCCGTGACCCGCAGTTCCTGGCGGCCCTGGTGCGCAGCCTGCGGCTGGTGTTCGCGGAGGTCACGGTCTGGATGTCCGGATCGGGACCGCTGCGACCGGGCGGGCGGGCGCCGTACATCGTGCTGGCGTCGCAGGCCGGCGTCGACCCGTCGCCGCTGATCGAGGCCAACGCCGGCGGCCGGGTGTGGTCGCCGACGCCGGCCGTGCCGGGTGTCGCGGATGCGGTCATCCTGACCGACGACTATGCACCGGTCGATCGCCTGACCCTGCGATAGTGACGCCGCGACAGTACCGCCGGGAGGAGTGGTGTGGGATAGCCGCGCCGTAACCGGGCGACCGAGGTCCGGATCAGTCGAACGCGGATCAGTCGAACAGGGCGTCGATGTCGTCCTGGCTCAGGCCGGCGCCGCCGAGGGCGGGGCCGTTGAGCAACTCGGCGTCCTCGCGCTCGTCCTCCTTCTCCTCCACGCTGTCCGGCGGTAGCGGCAGGTCGCGGAAGGCGTCCAGTCCCCAGATGTCGATCATCGCCAGGATGCGGCTCTCGATGAAGCGCAGGGTCCTGACCACCTGGGTCACCCGCTGGCCGGTCAGGTCGTGGAACGAGCAAGCCTCGATGATGGAGATCAGCCTCTCCGACGCTTCGTCGATGAGCGGTGCTACCTCGCCGTCGTCGACCGTGAGATGCGTGATCTTCTTGAGGGTCTTCTCGATCTCGTCGACCGCCTCCATGATGTCGTTGGTCGACCGTTCGGTGGTGGCGGTGATCGCTTCCAACTGGTGGGACGCGCTCTCCATCTGGTCGGTGTCGGCGGTCGGGTTCTTGATGGCCGCGATCTCGGCCTTGGCGCGGCCGATGCTGCGGACCATCAGCGCGATCTCGACCCGGACGTCGCGCTTCATGGCGTCGTCGTCGAGTTCGTCGACCGAGGACTGGATGGCCGGGCCATTGCCGATCGCGTCGCGCATCTCGGCCACTTCGGCGCGCAGTGCCCGCAACTCCTCCAGGATCTCGCTACTCATCGGCACTGCCTGCGGTGCGGCCTGCAGCGTCGCCGCCGGCGACAGCCCCGGCGCACCGGAAACCTGAGCGCGCCGCTCGACCGAGAACAGTTTCATGGGCATATGTGCCATCTTCGAACTCCCCACCCCGTGCCTTCGCTGGGTGGCAGGATCTTGCCGCCGACGAATTAAATTTACGTTAAGCGATCTGCTGGCAGCGTTCCAATGTTGCGATGAAATGTTGACGTTAGCACCTTGTTAATCGATTCTGACGATGCTTTCGCCACGGTCGCGACGACCGCTAGAGGAATCAATGGCCGCTGCGTTGCCAGACGATCGTTCGAGGCCCGATCCCAGCACCCACTTCGCGTTCCAGCACCGCGTCTTCGCGCTGCCGGATGCTCGGTTCGACATGGCCGGGCGCGAACGGTCGCCGGTGCTGCGGGTCCAGCTTGGCGACATCGACGCGGTGATCCCGATCGACGACGTCGCCTCCGAGTTCGGGATCCAGCCGGATACCCAGGATGGCCGGCTTCTGGTCCAGGTTGCCCAGGGCCTGCGGTTCGTGAAGGACATCCGGCCCGGGGACTCGATCCCGTCTGAGATTCTGGACGGGACCGCGAGCTGGCGCGTCCAGGAACACCACCGCGAGATCGCCAAGAATCGCCTGATGGTGCAGATCGCCACCTGGCTGGTCGGGCACGAGTCCGTGATCCTGGACCTCCGGGAGCTTCGCCGCATGTCGGTGGACGCCGGGATGCAGGACCGCGTCCGTGACGGCGTATCAAAGATCGCGACGGCCCTCGGCCTCGGCGCCGACCGTCGCGACGAAGTGCTCGACATGATCGATCGGTTCGCGCGCGAGCTCAGCTATATCGAGGCCTTGCGCGACCGCTACAATATGGCTGGCGGTATCGCCGACAAGCTGGGCGTGATCGAGAAGCTGTACCGGGACGAGAAGCTCTTCTACGAGGAGGTGCGTCGCGCCCGGATCCTGATCCGTCCGGCGATTCAGAGCTTCAGCGGTCTGTTCGAGCAGGTCGACGCCCAGACCAGCGAGATCGTGTCGGTGCTCAAGAGCTACGACTCGATGGTGAAGTACATCCGGGAGATGCGCGACGAACTGCACCAGCGGCTGATGATATGGGACGAGATCATCCCGGCCTGGGATATCAGCCTGGAGCATCGCAACGACAGCATCCGCAACGCGGTGCGCGCGACCTATCGGTTCGTTGCCTTCCAGTTCCCGCAGACCCACGACTGGCTGTGAGCGCATCGTGACCCGGGCGGTCGGTCAATGGCGACGCGCCACCATGAACAGTCGGCGGAACGGGAACAGCGTGCGGCCGTCCTCGGCCGGCGGGTAGGCGGCGGCCACGCGGGCGCGGTAAGCGGTCTCGAAACCTGTGCGCTCGGGCTCCTCCAGGGCATCCAGGAACGGCCGCAGCCACGTGCCCTTGGTCCATTCCGCGACCGGGTTGTCCCCCTCCAGGATCTGCAGGTACTCGGTCTCCCAGATGTCGAGCGCCGCTGCCATCGGCGCCAATCGCCGGACATAGGCGGCCGGCGCGTCGACCGGCGGCGGCGCCAGCATCGGCCGGATCCGGTCGGCCCACGGGCCGTCGTTCGCCGCGTCGGCGACCGCGGTGTGCGACGGTGCCTCGAAGTTGCGCGGCATCTGCACGGCCATCCAGCCGCCCGGCGCAACCTGATCGAACAGCCGCGGGAACAGGATGTCATGATCGCCCAGCCAGTGCAGGGCGGCATTGGAGTACAGCACGTTCACCGGCGGAGCCGCCGTCCAGCGGGCGGCGTCGGCGGTCTCGAACGCCAGATCCGGATACTCGGTGCGGGCGCGCTCGAGCATGGTGGCGGACGGGTCTATCCCGGTCACCGCGGCGCCGGGCCAGCGTCCGGCCAGGACGGCGGTGACGTTGCCGGCTCCGCAGCCCAGGTCGACGACCCGCGACGGCGCATCGGCATCGATCCGGGCCAGCAGGTCGAGTGCCGGGCGCAGACGGTGGTCGGCGAACTTCAGATACTGCGCTGGATCCCAGGCCAATGGCTTACTCTCCGGTGTTCGCGGCATCGCAGTCCGCGATAGGATGCGGGAACCCTGCGGCGCTGGACAGGTTTTCCGTCGTGCAGGGAATGGTGGACGGAAGGGACCATGACGGATCGGCGCCAGGACGCCAAAGCCCCCGGAACCGGAACCTCGAAGGGTGGGATCTCGCGCGTGATCGCCGATCACGCGGCCGGGCACGGATTTCCGCGTGACGATCGTCCGACGGCGATCCGCCTGCGCAAGCTCTCGCAGCGCGACGTCGACGACATGACCCAGCGCCATCATCTGTTCGAGCAGGGCCGGACCGGCGGTGCCCGGGCCAGCTTCGCCGGCAGCGACCTCGGTTACCTTGACTTCAAGGGCCGCGACCTGACCGGCGCCGACTTCTCGGGAGCCCGGCTCGCGCATGCCGACCTGCGCGAGGCGGTGCTGGTCGCCGCCAATCTGTTCGCCTGCGACCTTCGGCACGCCGACTTCCGGTTCGCCGACCTCAGCCGGTCCGACCTGCGCGGCGCCTGCCTGCGCGGCGCAAACCTGTCCGACGTCAAGATGATCGAGGCCGACCTGCGCGACGGCGTGCTGTTGAAGCCCGACGAGCGCGGCAACCTGGTGGCGACCGGGTTCGAGACGACGTCGTCCGACATCGCCACCGCGACCGCGGTCCGCGCCGACATGTCGAACGCCAAGATGTCGAACGCCTTCGTGGTGCAGACCGACCTGACCGACAGCCTTCTCCGCAACGTCAAGCTCTACCGGGCCGACCTCAGCCACGCCAACCTGACCGGCTCGAACCTCGAGGGCGCGGATCTCACCGAGGCCAACCTGACCGGCGCAATCCTGCACGGCGCGGTGCTGTACAACGTGATCTTCTCCGGTACCACGCTGACGGACGCCGACCTGGCCGGTGCGGCGTTCACCAGCCTGGACCGTCAGGCGCCGTATCTGGCCGGCGCCCGGCTGCCGAAGGTGCTGGACGCACTCAGCCAGGAGACCCGGACCATGCTGATCGCGCACGACGCCTGGATCCGGTCGAGCGGCCGCCAGGGCAAGCGTGCCGACCTGTCGCGCCGGGACGCCAGCGGCCAGTCGCTGTCCGGGGTCAACCTGTCGGCCTCGAACATGGAGTTCGTCGTGCTGGTCGGCTGCGACCTGTCGCGCATGGACCTGCTGATGGCCGACCTGTCCTTTGCCGACCTGCGCGACGCCGACCTGACCTATGCCGACATGCGCGGGGTCACCCTGCGGCGCGCCAACCTGACCGGCGCCAACCTGTTGGGCGCACAGCTCTCGCCGATCAACATCATCGGCTCGAACGTCCAGCGCTGGGGCGCCCATCTCGAGCATGCCCGGCTGGTTCGCGCCAAGCTGCGGGGCGTGGACATGACGCACGCGCAGCTGCAGAACGCCGACCTGAGCGAGGCCGACCTGCGTGACGCCGACCTGACCGGCGCCAATCTCCAGGATGCCGACCTGACCGAGGCGGACATGCGGGGCGCCAACCTGCGCGACGCCGATCTGCGCGGTATCAAGGGGTACCATCCGTGACGCGAGCCGCGGCTGGCGCCGCCGGGCACGACGGATTGCCGGATGACGGCCTGGCCGACGATCCCGGCGGCTCGGTCTCCGGGACGACCCGGCAGCTGACCCGAGGCGCGGCGCGACTGTTCGAGGACCTGGGCTGCGCAGTGGTCACCGAGTTCGCGCTCGCCAATGGCCGCCGTGCCGACGTGGCGGCTCTGGCCGGCGACGGGCGGATCATCCTGGTGGAGGTCAAGTCCGGGGTGCCGGACTTCCGATCCGACGCCAAATGGCCGGAATATCTCGATTTCTGCGACGCCTTCTATTTCGCCGTGGCGCCGGAGTTTCCGCGCGAACTGCTGCCCGATGCCGAAATCTGCGGGGTGATCGTCGCCGATGCCTGGGAGGCGACGATCCTGCGTGCGGCACCGGAACGGCGCCTGCCGTCGGCGCGCCGGCGCGCCGTCACGGTCCGCATCGCCAGGGTCGCCGCCCAGCGCCTGCGGGCCCTGACCGATCCGCGGATCTAATGTTGCGATAGCGAAGGCGATTCGTCGCTGCCATCCGAGTTGAGCGCGGATCTTCGAATGGATAAATTGAATATAACCTTAATTGATGCTGTACCGGCATCAATTCCGTTCTAATAAGGTCAGTACTTCTGACCTGTCTGGAGTCGCATATTGCATCTGCGAACGACGGCGGATTGCTCGCCGCCGAACCCTGCGGAGGCACTCATGATCAACATCACCAAGACCGCCATCGTCTATGGCCTGGGCTTTGCCGCGATCGCCATCGTGGCCCTGAACGGCGCCCTGAAGTTCGCCGTTGTCTGAGCTTCCGCTCCGGCCGACGGCACGCCCTTGCGGGTCGAGCCCGTTCGGTGTGCCGCCCACGGCCGGAGCGATCGATCGCGCAGCCGGACCGGCCTAGTCTCGCCTAGCCGGCCTTGCCCTTGTTGGCCCGTTCGATCGACTTGGTCGTGCTGTGGCCGTCCTGGAAGCCGGCGAGCATTACCCGACCGCCATACGCGCGCACCACATCGGCGCCGACGACGCGGTCGTCGGAATAGTCCCCGCCCTTCACGAGCACGTCCGGACGCAGCGCCTCGAGCAGCGGGATCGGGGTATCCTCCGGGTAGATAACCACCAGGTCGACGGCCGCGAGCGAGCCCAGCACCAGGGCGCGCGACGCGTCGTTCTGGACCGGTCGGCTCTCGCCCTTCAGGCGTCGCACCGAGGCATCGCTGTTGATTCCCACGACCAGCCGGTCGCACTGGGCCTTGGCCTCGCGCAGCAATGCGATGTGGCCGGGATGCAGCAGGTCGAAGACGCCATTGGTGAAGCCGATGCTGAGGCCCTTGCCGCGCCATGCCTCGGCGTGGCTGAGCGCGTCTTCCAGGGTCACCGACTTGGCCTCGCCGGACTCCAGCTCGCGGGCCCGGAATACCGCGGTCAACTCGGCTGAGCTGGCAGTCGCGGTGCCGACCTTGCCGACGACGATTCCGGCGGCGGCGTTGGCCAGCCGCGCTGCGCTCTCGATGTCGATACCGGCGGCCAGCGCCGCCGACACCGTGGCGACCACCGTGTCGCCGGCTCCAGAGACGTCGTAGACCTCGCGCGCGGTTGCCGGCAGGTGCAGCGGCCGGTCCGGCGCGTCCCGGCGCAGCAGCGTCATCCCGTCCTGGCTGCGGGTCACCAGCACCGCCTCGACGCCGGCACGTTCGATCAGGGCGGCGGCGGCGGCCACCACCTCGGCGTCGGTGCCGGCCGGCAGCCCGGTGGCCTCGGTCAGCTCGCGCCGGTTCGGGGTCACCAGGGTTGCCCCGCCATAGCGGCCATAGTCGCAGCCTTTGGGGTCGATGATCACCGGCACCGCGCTCGGCCGCGCCGCGGCGATGAGCCGCCGCACCACGCGCTCGGTCAGCACGCCCTTGCCGTAGTCCGACAGCACCAGCGCCTGGGCCAGACCCAGGTCGGCCTCGGCGCGTGCGATGACCTCTTCCTCGATCGCGCCGGACACCGCCTGCACCCGCTCCCGGTCGGCGCGCAGCATCTGCTGGCCACCGGCGATGTAGCGGGTCTTGATGGTGGTCGGCCGATCGTCCTCCTCCAGCAGGTGGCTCTCGATGTCGACGTCGTCGCGCAGCAGCCCCTTGATCTCGCGGGCCGCCTCGTCGCGGCCGAGCAGGGCGACCAGGCAGACCGAGGCGGCTTGGGCGCGCAGGTTGCGCACCACGTTGCCGACGCCGCCGAGCATCGCCTGTTCGCGGTCGATGCGCAGCACCGGCACCGGTGCCTCCGGCGAGATCCGCTCGACCGCGCCGTAGACGAAGCGGTCCAGCATCAGGTCGCCGACCGCCAGCACCCGGACCTCGGCCAGCCGGCCGACCAGTTCCGCCAGATCGGAATCCCGAGCCGTGTCCGGGCGGGTCGTGCTCGGGCGGGTCATGTTGCCTCCACCAGGCCGAGTTCGATTTCGACCGCGCCGCATAGCATCTGCCCGATCAAGATGTGCATCTCCTGGATCCGTGCCGTGGTCTTCGACGGCACGATCAGCATCAGGTCGGAAACCTCTGCCAGCCGCCCGCCGTCGCCGCCGCCGAAGGCCACGGTCGCGAGGCCCATGTCGCGGGCGACGCGCAGTCCCTCGATGACGTTCGGCGAGCGCCCCGAGGTCGACAGGCCGATCGCGACGTCGCCGGCACGGCCGACCGCCTCGACCTGCCGCGAGAATATCCTCTCGAAGCCCAGGTCGTTGCCGATCGCGGTGATCACGCCACCGTCGGTGGTCAGCCCGATGGCGGGGATCGCCGCGCGGTCGCGCTTGTAGCGGACCGCGAACTCGGTGGCGATGTTGTGGGCGTCGGCGGCGCTGCCGCCGTTGCCGAACAGCAGGATCTTGCCGCCGTCCCGCACCACCCCGGTCACCAGCCGGACGAGCCGGGCGAACGGTCCGGCGAGCGCATCCCGGGTGGCCACGGTGACGGCCGCGTGCTCGGCGAACTCGGAGTCGAAGAAGCGATCGATGTCCATCGGCGGATCCGGACCGGTGAGGCCGTGAGCCGACCGTGTAGCGCTTGCGAGCACCCGTGCCAAGCACCGCACGTCGATGCATTGGCGCAATAATTAATAAAATTTTAGCGAAAATCCGATTCGATCTTCCATAATCGCTGCAACACCTGTATATTTGAAGGTGGGAAGAGGGGTCCAAGAATGGCCACCATTAGCGGCACAATTGCCGACGACACGCTTTCGGGCGGTTCAGGGAACGACACCATCGACGGTGGTGCCGGCGCGGACCTGCTGTATGGCGGCGCCGGTAACGATCTGATCGACGGCAGCGCCGGCAATGTCGGCTCGTACAACGAGCCGACGGGCAACGACACCCTGATCGGTGAGGGCGGCGACGACACGTTGCGCGGCGGCGGCGGCGACGATGTCTATGTGTTCGGCACCGGCTACGACCACGACACCGTCCGCGACTATTACATCTACCACCCGAAGAGCCCGCTCGGAAAAGTCGGAACCCCGGTGCCTTCGGACGGCGGCGTCGACACTCTCAAGCTCGTCGGTGTCGATGCCGACGACGCCTGGTTCACGCTCGACGGCGACACCCTGGTGGTCGGGCTGCGCGACGGCAGCTCGGATATCTACGATCTCTCCGACCAGCTGCGCTGGGAATCGCTGAGCGACCCGTTCCACCGGTTCGAGTTCGTCTCGTTCGACGACGGCACCACGCTGACCTTCAGCGATGTCATGACGCGGCTCGAGGGCTCGTCGGGCGACGACGATGTCTCGTGGGGCTACACGCCGGTCGGAATGTCGGCGGGCGACGGCGATGACGCGGTCACGACCGGCAATTCCGCCGACACTCTGTCGGGTGGCGCCGGCAACGACACGCTGAGCGCCGGGGGCGGCAGCGACCGCGTGGTCGGTGGTGTCGGCGACGACAGCCTGCACGGCGGTGGCGGCAGCGACACGGTCAGCGGCGGCCTCGGCAACGACACCCTCGACGGCGGCAACGGCGCCGACCTGTTGATCGGCGGCGCCGGCGACGACGTCCTGCGCGGCTCGGCCGGCGAGACCGGTTCCTACAACCAGGATGCCGGCGCCGACACGCTGTCCGGCGGCCTCGGCAACGACCTGCTGCAGGGCGGCGGCGGCGCCGATGTCTACCGGTTCGAGGTCGGCGACGGCCAGGACACCATCCACGACGAATACTACTACCACTACCAGAGCCCGCTCGGGCACATCGACAACCCGGTCCTGTACGACGGCGGCTTCGACACCCTGGCCATGGGTCCGGGCGTCACGGCGGCGAACCTGTGGATCGATCTGGTCGGCAACGACCTGGTCATAGGCCTGCGCGACGGCGACACCCCGCTGGCCGACCTGTCGGACCAGATCACGGTCGACAATTGGCGCAGCGTCGACCGGCGACTGGAGAGCATCCAGTTCGACGACGGCTCGAGCCTCGGCGTCTCCGACATGATGGCGCGCCTGGACGGCACTGCCGGCAACGACATCCTCAGCTTCGGCGAGACCGCGGTCGGGTTCCGCGCCGGCGCCGGCGACGACGTGGTGGTCACCGGCGGGTTCGCGGACACCCTGTCGGGCGGTGCCGGCGACGATACCGTCAACAGCGGCGGCGGAGCCGATCTGGTGTCGGGCGGCGACGGCGACGACTCGGTTCAGGCGGGCGCCGGTGCCGACACCGTCCTGGGCGGTGACGGCAACGACACGATCGACGGCGGCAACGGCGCCGACCTGCTGTCCGGCGGTGCCGGCGACGACGTGCTGCTCGGCAGCGGCGGCCAGAAGAACACCGGTCTCAACGAGGAGGCTTGGTCCGACACCCTGGTCGGCGGCGCCGGCGACGACACGCTGCTCGGTGGCGGTGGCGGCGACCTGTACCGCTATTCCGCCGGCGACGGCGCCGACCTGATCCACGACGAGTACTGGTTCCAGCAGCAGAGCCCGCTGGGTCACATCTACAACCCGGTGCTGCTCGACGGCGGCAACGACACCCTGCAGTTCGACGGCGGGCTGTCGCTCGACGACGCGACGTTCTGGTTCGACGGCACCGACCTGGAGGTCGTGTTGCCGGGTGGCGAATCGCTGCCATGGGAGGCGATCGCCGACCGCGTGCGGCTCGACGAATGGACCAACTCGTTCCACAAGATCGAGAACATCAAGTTCGGCGACGTCGTCGCCGACGCCAACAGCCTGTCGTCGATCGCCCGATCCGTCGGCGGCGGCGACGATCTGGTCGCCTGGTCGACCGCCGGGCTCCGTATCGATTCCGGCGCCGGCGAGGACACCATCGAGGGCGGCAGCTACCGTGACTACATCGACGGTGGCGCCGATGCCGACCTGCTCTATGGCGGCGCGGGTGCCGATACCCTCCAGGGCGGCTCCGGCGACGATGTCCTCCATGGCGGCGACGGCAACGACGTGCTGGACGGTGGCGCGGGTGCCGACACCATCTACGGCGGTGCCGGTGACGACGTCTTCGTCATCAAGGTCGAAAACGGTGCCGCGCCGGAATTCAACGGTGATGTGTTCGCCGATTTCGGCGACGGCGACAGCATCCGGCTGCAGGGTGCCGACATCGATTCCTCGGCGATCACCCTGACGCCGTCCGAGGATGAAACCACGACCCTGGTCGAGATCGACCTGAACGGCGACGGATCGTCCGACCTGTCCTTCACGGTCTCCGGCAACTTCGGCACCGCCGTGCCGGTCACCACCACGGCGGGCGGAATAACGTATACCGACCTCGGCTTCCTCGAGGATCAGGATGTCGCCCTTACCGGCGGCGCCGGCAACGACACGCTGTCCGGCGGAATCGGCGACGACACCCTGTCTGGCGGTGCCGGCAACGACGTGCTGTCGGGCGGCGACGGCCACGACAGCGTCGACGGTGGCACCGGCGACGACACCCTGGTCGGCGGAACCGGCGACGACACCCTGGCGGGCGGTGACGGCGACGACAGCCTCGACGGCGGGGCCGGCAACGACACCCTGTCCGGCGGTGCCGGCAATGACACGCTCGACGGCGGTACCGGCAACGACTCCCTGGTCGGCGGTGACGGCGACGATAGCCTGGATGGTGGCGACGGCGACGACACGCTGTCGGGCGGCGCCGGCTACGACACCCTGAACGGCGGTGCCGGCAACGACTCGCTCGACGGCGGCAGCGACGACGACACCCTGTCCGGCGGTGCCGGCAATGACACCCTGGCCGGCGGCAGCGGCAACGACAGCCTGGATGGTGGCGACGGCGACGACACGCTTTCGGGCGGTGCCGGTTACGACACCCTGAACGGCAACGCCGGCAACGACTCGCTCGACGGCGGCAGCGACGACGACACCCTGTCCGGCGGTGCCGGCAATGACACCCTGGCGGGCGGCAGCGGCAACGACAGCCTGGACGGCGGTGGCGACGACGACACCCTGTCGGGCGGCTCCGGCGACGACACCGTGCTGGGCAATGATGGCGACGACAGTCTGGTCGGCGGCGACGGCAGCGACAGTCTCGACGGCGGCCTCGGCAACGACACCCTGTCGGGCGGTGGCGGGGCCGACACGTTGGTCGGTGGCGCCGGCAACGACAGCCTCGACGGCGGCGACGATGACGACCAGGTCTCCGGCGGCAGCGACGACGACACGCTGGTCGGCGGCGCCGGCTCCGATGCGCTCTCGGGCGGTGCCGGTAACGATCAGGTTTCCGGCGGCGGCGACGGCGATTCCCTGGTCGGCGGCAGCGGGACCGACAGCCTCGACGGCGGTGACGGCGACGACACGCTGCAGGGCGGCGCCGACGACGACAGTCTGGCCGGCGGGGCCGGCAACGACGGCCTGAGCGGCGGTGACGGCAACGACCTGCTTTCCGGTGGTGCCGGTTCCGATACGCTTTCGGGCGGTGCGGGTACGGACACCCTGTATGGCGGCGACGACGCGGATTCGCTCGACGGCGGCAGCGACGACGACATCGTGTTCGGCGAGGGCGCGTCCGACGCGCTGGCCGGCGGCGGCGGCAACGACACGCTGATCGGTGGCGGCGGCAACGACACCCTCGACGGTGGCTCGGGCGACGACTCCCTGCTCGGCAGCGATGGCGACGACGTGCTGGTCGGTGGCAGCGGCACCGACACGCTGGCCGGCGGCCTGGGCGACGACACCTTCTCCGCCGGATCGCTCGCCGACCTCGACGGCGACACCATCGCCGACTACGAGGCCGGCGAGGCGATCGAAGTCGGCGGCGTCGATGCCGAGACCGCGTCGATCACCCTGACCCGTAGCGACGGCACCACCACGGTGTCGGTCGACAGCGACGGTGACGGCAACGCCGACGCCAGCTTCGACCTGACCGGCCTGTTCTCCGGCGCCTCCATCGAAGCCGGCAACGACGGCGCGGTGCAGTTCTCCTTCGAGTCGACGCAGGCGCTGTCGATCGAGGCGATGGGCACCGTCGACCTGAACAACGACGGCAATCTCGAGCAGATCTGGAAGATCACCAACCCGAACGGCGACTCCGTCGAGGTGGCGATCGACCTGGTCGGTGGCAGCGACCCCCAGGAAGGCACGATTTCGGTGCCGCAGGGCAGCACCTACCACTGGACCGACGCCGACGCCGGCACCCTGCAGATCAGTTGGTCGATGGATGGCGGCTCGACCGTCGAGACCGCCGACGCCACCGCCAGCGCCGATCCGGCCGACGTGACGGCCCTCGAGGCCGACGGCTTCGTCAATCCGTTCGGCGGCCCGACCGAGGGCAACGACACCCTGACCGGCACGCCCGGCGACGACACCATCGACGCGCTCGGCGGCGATGACGTGGTATTCGCCGGCTTCGGCGACGACCAGGTGACCGGCGGCGCCGGCAACGACGCGCTGTCCGGCAGCGGCGGCAACGACACCCTGATCGGCGGCACTGGCGACGACACGCTGTTCGGCAGCCTGGACGACGACCAGCTCTCGGGTGGCGACGGCAACGACCTGCTGATCGGTGGCGACGGCAACGACACCCTGTCGGGCGGCGCCGGCGCCGACACCCTGATCGCCGAGAAGGGCGACGACGTCGCCTATGGCGGCGAGGGCGACGACCTGGTGCTGGGTGGCACCGGGGCGGACATGCTGGTCGGCGGTGCCGGCAACGACACCCTGCACGGGGCCGACGGTAGCGACACCCTGTCCGGTGGTGCCGGCGACGACGTGCTGGGCGGCGTCGACGGTGACGATCTGGTACTGGGCGGCGACGGTAACGACACCCTCGGCGGCTATGTCGGCGACGACACCCTGTCCGGCGGTGCCGGCGCCGACGCCCTCACCGGCGGTGTCGGCAACGACCTGCTGGATGGCGGCGCCGAGGCCGACTCGATCTACGGCGGCGAGGGCGAGGACACGCTGAGCGGCGGCGCCGGCAGCGACCTGCTGTCGGGCGGCGAAGGCAGCGACGTGGTGAACGCTGGTGCCGGCGACGATGTGGTCTACGGCGGCGGCGCGGCCGACACGCTCTACGGCGGTGCAGGCAACGACGTCTATCAGGTCACCGAGTATCACCAGATCGACGGCGACGTTTACGGCGACTACCAGGCCGGCGAGGCGATCCGCATCGAGGGCCTCGACGCCAATGTGGCGACCGTCACCCTGTCCGAGGTCGACGGCAACACCGTCGTGGCGCTCGATGTCGACGGCGACGGCACTGCCGAGGTTACCTTCCAGGTCGCCGGTACCTATGTCGGCGGCGCCGAATGGACCGACGAAGGCGGTGTCGCTCAGCTGGTGTTCAGCGACGTGCCGCCGGGCCCGACCGAAGGCGACGACACTGTCATCGGTACCGATGGCGCCGACACGATCGACGCCCTGGCCGGCGACGACCTGGTCTCGGCCCTCGCGGGCGACGACGTGATCGAAGGCGGGGCCGGCAACGACACGCTGTCGGGCGGCGACGGCGACGACGACATCGACGGCGGTGCCGGCAGCGACCTCGCGGACGGTGGCATCGGTAACGACACGCTGCGCGGCGGCGGCGGCGCGGACACGCTCTCCGGTGGCGCCGGTGCCGACGTGCTGTCCGGTGGCTCCGGCGACGACACGCTGTCCGGCGGTGCCGGCGCGGACACCCTGGTCGGCGGGACCGGCAACGACGTCTTCTCGGCGGGTTCGCTGGCCGACCTGGATGGTGACAGGCTGACCGACTTCGCCGACGGCGACGCGATCCGGATCGGAGCTCCGCTCGGCGAGAGCGCGACGATCTCGACCGTGGTCGCCGACGGCCTCACCACCGTCAGCATCGACGCCGACGGCGATGGTTCCGTAGATGCAACGTTCACGGTGGCTGGCAGCTTCCTGGGCGCCCAACTCTCGACCGCGGACGGCGTGACCGAGATCGTGCTGAGCGAGGCGGCGATTGCCACCGAGGGTGCCGACACCCTGCTCGGCACCGTCGGCGACGACACCATTTCGGCGCTCGGCGGCGACGACCTGGTCTCGGCCCTGGACGGCGACGACGTGGTCTCCGGCATGGCCGGCAACGACACCCTGTCGGGTGGCGGCGGCAACGACACGCTGGTCGGCGGCGCCGGCAATGATGCGCTGTCCGGTGGTGCCGGCAGCGACAGCCTGGACGGTGGCGACGGCAACGATCTCCTGCAGGGCGGCGCCGGTAACGACCAGCTCCTCGCGAGCGACGGCAACGACACGCTATCCGGCGGTGACGGCGACGACACCTTGCGCGCCAGCGGCCTCGACAGCATCGGCGGCGGCGCCGGGGCGACGGTCCTCGACGGTGGTGCCGGCGACGACGTGCTGCTCGGCGGTGGCCACGACGATACGCTCTACGGTGGTGCGGGCGACGACAGCCTGGGTGGCGGAGCCGGCGAGGACGTGCTGTCCGGCGGTGCCGGCAACGATACCCTGGACGGCGGAGCCGGCAACGACCTCCTGCAGGGCGGCGCGGGCAACGACGAGATGCTCGCCGGTTCCGGAAACGACACGTTGTCCGGCGGTGACGGCGACGACACCCTGCGCGCCAGCGGCCTCGACAGCATCGGCGGCGGCGCCGGCGGGCCGACGGTTCTCCACGGCGGTGCCGGCGACGACGTCCTGGTCGGCGGTCATGACGGCGACACGCTGTATGGCGGCGCCGGCAACGACACCCTGTACGCAAGTTCCGGGTCAGAAACATTATATGGCGGCGCCGGCGACGACGTCATCCATGCGGTCAATCTGGGCCAGTTGGACGGCGACCACATCGCCGACTACGCCGCCGGCGACACCATCAGGCTCGGCTCGGCATTGTCGCCGACCGCGACGATCTCGACCTCGGTCGCCGACGGTGTCACGACCGTCAGCATCGACGGCAACGGCGACGGAAACGCCGACGCGACCTTCACGGTCACCGGCAGCTTCCTGGGAGCCGAGCTCGCCGCCAGCCCGTTCGGCCGGGAAATCGTCCTGCACGAAGAGGTGATCGCGACCGAGGGTGCCGATACCCTGGTCGGCACGCCCGACGCGGACACTATCTCCGCGCTCGGCGGCGACGACCTGGTCTCGGCGCTGGACGGCGACGACGTGGTCTCCGGCATGGCCGGCAACGACACCCTGTCGGGCGGCGGCGGCAACGACACGCTGGCCGGCGGCGACGACGACGACGCCCTGCTGGGCGGTGCCGGAGCCGACATGCTTTCCGGTGGCGCCGGCAATGATGCGCTGTCGGGCGGCGCTGACGACGACACCCTGCGCGGCGGCGCCGGGGCCGACAGCCTGGACGGCGGCGCCGGCAACGATCTGCTGTCCGGCGCGCTCGGTTCCGACGCGATCGACGGCGGCGACGGCGACGATCTGGTGCTGGGCGGCGAGGATGCCGACACCCTGCAGGGCGGGGCCGGCTCGGATACGCTGTCCGGCGGCCTCGGGGCCGACATGCTGTCGGGTGGCGACGGTGCCGACACCCTGTTCGGCGGCGAGGGCAGCGACGCCCTGGCGGGCGGCAACGATGCCGACCTGCTGTCCGGCGGCAACGGCAACGACACATTGGCGGGCGGCGGCGACGCTGACCTGCTGCGCGGCGGTGAAGGCGACGACCTCCTGACCGGCGGCGCCGGCGCCGACACCCTGTCCGGCGGCAACGGCGCCGACACTTTCCACGCGGCCGGCGTTTCCGACCTGGACGGCGACACCCTCGCAGACTTCGCCGAGGGCGACGTCATCCGGGTCGGCGGCCCGCTCGGCGAGAGCGCCACGGTCTCGACCGCGGTCGCCGACGGCGTGACCACGGTCAGCGTCGACGCCGACGGAGACGGTTCCGCAGACGCAACGTTCACGGTCGCCGGCAGCTTCCTGGGTGCCGAGCTCGCCACCGCCGACGGCGTCACCGAGATCGTGCTGAGCGAGACCCCGCTCGGCCCGACCGAGGGCGACGACACCGTCATCGGGACCGCCGGCGACGACACCATTTCGGCGCTCGGCGGCGACGACCTGGTGTCGGGCCTCGACGGCGACGACGTGATCTCCGGCATGGCCGGCAACGACACCCTGTCGGGCGGTGCCGGCAACGACAGCCTGGTCGGCGGCGCCGGCAACGACAATCTGCAGGGCGGGGCCGGGTCCGACACCCTCGAGGCCGGCAGCGGCCACGACACCCTGAACGGCGGTGAGGGCGGCGACCTGTATCGCTGGAACGCGGACTCCAGCAGCCCGATCGTCCACTATCAGGTCGGCGATCCGGAGAATCACAACTACGAGGGCACGAACTGGCAGTCGGCCGAGACCTTCCGGCCGGGCGACCCGGGCCACTCGCAGTACGACAACTACCACGACGATGGCACTGCCGGCGTCGACACCCTGAGCGGCACGTCCGGCGACGACAACATCGCGCTGCACTTCAACGGCGAGCGGTTGCGCGGCATCGAGGTGATCGACGGCGGTGACGGCGACGACGTCATCGACCTCGCCAGCCACGTCTACAGCTACGGCGACGCCACCTTGCTCGGCGGCGGCGGCAACGACGTGCTGTGGGGCAATGCCGGCGACGACCTGCTGGAGGGCGGCGAAGGCAACGACTGGCTGGCCGGCAACTCCGGCGCCGACACCGCGATCGGCGGACTCGGCGACGACCTGCTCGAGGGCTTCAGCGACGACGACGTCCTGGCCGGCGGCGACGGCAGCGACTCGCTGTCCGGCGGCACCGGCAACGACGCCCTGTCCGGCGGCGACGGCGACGACGTCCTGGTCGGCGGCGCCGGGTCCGACACCCTGTCGGGCGGGGCCGGCAGCGACGAGTTCCGCGCCGCGGTGGTCGGGGACATCGACGGCGACAGCATCGCCGATTATGAACAAGGCGAAACAATCAGGATCGACGGCCTCGACGCCGAGACCGCGACGATCTCGGTCACCACCGCCGACGGCATGTCGACCGTGGCGATCGACGCCGATGGCGACGGCAATGCCGACGCGATCTTCACGGTCGCCGGCAGCTATCAGGCCGGCGCGCTGGCCGACTCCGGCGACGGCGCCGCCATCGTGTCGCTCGACACCGTGGCGCCGCTGCAGCTCGAGGCCATGGGCACCGCCGACCTCGACGGCGACGGCGATCTCGAGCAGATCTGGCGGGTCATTAATCCGACCGACAGTGACGTCTCGGCGACGCTCGACCTGCTGGACGCCACCGACAGCCAGGAGGGCGCGGTCACCGCGGTCCCGGGCGGCACCTATGTTTGGACCGAGGCCGACGCCGGCACCCTGGAGGTCAGCTGGACCGGGCCGGACGGCGCCCGCACCGCCGCCGCCACCGCGAGCGCCGACCCGGCCGACCTGGAGGCACTGGCGGCCGACGGCTTCGTCAATCCGTTTGCGCAGCCGTTCGGCGCCACCGAGTACGACGACACCCTGGTCGGCACCGCCGACGCCGACACCATCTCCGCACTTGGCGGCGACGACCTGGTCTCGGCCAAGGCCGGCGACGATCTGGTCGAGGGCATGACCGGCAACGATACCCTGCTGGGCCAGGACGGCGCGGATACCCTGATCGGCGGCGACGGCGACGACTCGCTGCTCGGTCATAGCGGGGCCGACGCCCTGTCGGGCGGCGCTGGAAACGATACGTTGCGCGGCGGCAACGATGCCGACGTTCTGTCGGGTGGCGACGGCGATGACTCGCTGCGGGGCGACCGCGGCGCCGACCAACTGATCGGCGGCGACGGCGACGACACCCTGGTCGGCGGCGGCGACGGCGACACCCTGTCGGGCGGTGCCGGCAACGACAAGCTGGTCGGATCGGCAGCCGACGACGTGCTGCTCGGCGGTGCCGGCGACGACACGCTGCAGGGCGGCGGCGGTGTCGACGTGCTGTCGGGCGGCGCCGGCAACGACTCGGTGCGCGGCGGCGGTGCGGCCGACACCCTGTACGGCGGTTCCGGCGACGACACCCTGGTCGGTGCCACCGGTGCCGACGTCCTGTCGGGCGGCCAGGGCAACGACTCCCTGCATGGCGGCGCCGACGCCGACACCCTGTCTGGCGGTAGCGGCGGCGACACCCTGCGGGGCGGAGGCGGCACCGACGTGCTGTCCGGGGGCGAGGGCAACGACCTGCTGCAGGGCGGCGCCGACGCGGACACGCTTTATGGCGGCAGCGGCAACGACACGCTGGTCGGCGGCGGCGGCGGCGACATCCTGTCGGGCGGCCTGGGCGACGACTCGATCCGCGGCGGTACCGGCAACGACCTGCTGGTCGGCGCCGACGGCAACGACACCCTGGTCGGCATCGCCGGCGACAACACCCTGTACGGCGGTTCCGGCGACGACCTGCTGAAGGGCGGCCGCGGCGACGATACCCTGTCGGGCGGTTTCGGCGACGACACCCTGCAGGGCGGTGGCGGCAACGACATCCTGCTCGGTGCCGAGGGCGACGACTCGTTGGCCGGTGGCGACGATGCCGACACCCTGTCGGGCGGGGTCGGCAACGACACCCTGGTCGGCAACGGTGGCAGCGATCTGCTGTCCGGCGGCCTCGGCGACGACCTGCTGAAGGGCGGTCGCGATGCCGACACCCTGTACGGGGCCGAGGGTGACGACACCCTGATCGGCGGCGGCGGTGGCGACATCCTGTCGGGCGGCGTCGGCGACGACTCGATCCGCGGCGGCACCGGCAACGACCTGATCGTCGGCGGCGACGGCAACGACACCATCCGGGACAGCGCCGGCAACGACACCGTCTATGGCGGTGCCGGCGACGACCTGATCCGCGGCGGCCGCGACGCCGACATCCTGTCGGGCGGCGCCGGCAACGACACCATTCACGGCGGCAACGGCGACGACGTCATCGACGGCGCCGAAGGCGACGACTCCCTGAACGGCGGCCGCGACGCCGATCTGGTGCTCGGCGGCAGCGGCGACGATACGATCCAGGGCGGCGGCGGGCAGGACACGCTGTCCGGTGGCGCCGGCAACGACCTGATGAGGGGGGGCCGCGACGCCGACACCCTGTATGGCGGCAGTGGCGACGACACCCTGATCGGCAACGGCGGCGGCGACCTGCTGTCGGGCGGTGACGGCAACGACTCGCTGCGCGGTGCCACCGGCGCGGACACCCTGGTCGGCGGCGCCGGCAACGACACCCTGCTCGGGATCGCCGGGTCCGACGCGCTGTCGGGCGGCGCCGGCGACGACCTGCTGAAGGGCGGCCGCGACGCCGACACCCTGTCGGGCGGTGCCGGCAACGATACCCTGCTGGGCGGCGGCGGCAGCGATGCCCTGTCCGGCGGCGACGGCGACGACTCGCTGCTCGGCGGCAGCGACGCCGATACCCTGGTCGGCGGTTCCGGCGACGACACCCTGCGCGGCCGCACCGGCGGCGACGCGCTCTCGGGCGGTGCCGGCAACGACACCCTGTCCGGCGGCGCCGGTGCCGATACCCTGGTCGGTGGCGACGGCGCGGATCGGTTCTCTGGCAGCCTTTCGCACCTGAACGGCGACCACATCGCGGACTTCGCCGACGGCGACGCGATCCACGTCGACTCCCTGAACCTCAACCGTGCCCAGGTCACCATGTCGACCGTCGACGGCGTCACCACCGTCGAGATCGACAACAACGGCGACGGCATCGCCGAGGCGACCATGACGGTCGACGGCGAGTTCGACACCGCCGAGATCGTCGCCGGCGACGGCAGGTCGGCCGATATCTTCCTGAGCAACGCCGGCGCCGGCATCGCCCGCAGCGGCACCGCCGGCGACGACACCCTGACCGGCGGTGCCGGCGACGACACCCTGCTCGGCGGCGGCGGCAACGACGTCCTGGTCGGCGGTGCCGGCAACGACATCCTGTCGGGCGGCGACGGCAACGACGCGCTGTATGGCGGCGCCGGCGACACCATCGTCGGCGGCGAGGGCGACGACACCCTGTATCTGGGCTCGCCGGAAGACCTCGACGACATCGACCTCGACGGTGTCGAGCATCTGGTGATCGACGGCGTCACCCCGCCGGCGGCCGGCGCCAACCTGCTGATCAACGGCGACTTCGAGACCACCGGCCCGCTGAACACCAACAGCGTCTGGACGATGTTCCAGGACATCGAGGGCTGGCACGCCGAGGATCCGGACCCGAGCATCGCCGGCACCCCGCCGATCGAGATCCAGCACGGCCGGATCGGCGGCGCACCGGTATCGCCGGACGGCTGGACGTCGACCAACAACGTCATCGAGCTCGATTCCGGACCCGAACTGGGCGGCCAGGCCGTCGGCCACAACAACGCCCTGATCTCGCAGACCTTCACGGTCTACGACGCCGGCACCCATGCGCTGTCCTTCGACTTCACGGCGCGCGACGCCGGTGCCAATACCGGCGCCTCCAGCGGGTTCTCGATCCAGATCGATGGCGAAACGGTATACTCGAACCTGGATCCGCAGCTCGGCTGGACCAGCGACTGGCTCACCCTGCAGCTCGGCGTCGGCAGCCACACCATCTCGCTGGCCGGCGAGGGCATCGCCGACCGCCAGGGCGCGCTGCTCGACAATCTCGAGCTGGTGCAGGGCGACGTGCCGACCCGCGAACTGCTGACCGGCCCGGTGGTGGTCGCCACCGAGGGCGACGACACCCTGATCGGGACAAACGACGACGACACGATCTCGGCCCTGGGCGGCAACGACGTGGTATCCGGCCTGGCCGGGAACGACGCGCTGTCCGGCGGTGCCGGCAACGACACGCTGTCGGGCGGCGACGGCAGCGACACCCTGGTGGGCGGCACGGGCGACGACGCCATCCACGCCGGCCCGGGCGGCGGCACCGTCGACGGCGGCGAGGGCGACGACACCCTCTACCTCGGCGACCTGGACGACCTGGGCGGCCTGGACGTCTCCGGCATCGAGCATCTCGTCGTCGACGGCGTCACGGCGCCGGCGGCCGGCAGCAACCTGCTGATCAATGCCGATTTCGAGGATGTCACCGGCTTCAACCACGGCAGCTGGGGAACCTTCGCCGAGATCGCCGGCTGGACCGCCGAGGACCTGGACGCCGGCACGCCGGGCACGGCACCGATCGAGATCCAGCGCGGCCTGCAGTCCGGCGCCCCGGGCCTGCCGGACGGCTGGTCGGCGACCAACCAGGTGCTGGAGCTGGACAGCCACGGCGACAGCGGCGGCGCGAACGGCTACACCAACGCCAAGGTCACCCAGACCTTCACGGTGTTCGACGCCGGCACGCACTCATTGTCGTTCGACTTCGCGGCCCGGCTGTTCCAAGGCCAGACCTCGGCGACCAGCCAGTTCTCGATCCAGATCGATGGCGAAACGGTCTACACCCAGACCGACGCGGCCCATGCCTGGCAGAGCGACTGGTTCACCCTCGAGCTCGGGGTCGGCAGCCACAGCATCTCCCTGGTCGGCGCCGACGCCGACGGTAGCTCGGACAGCTATGGTGCGCTGATCGACAACATCCGGCTGGTTTCGGGCGCCGAGCCCGGCGGCGAGCTGCTGCCGGCCGTGCCGACCGCGGGCGACGACACCATCACCGGCACCGCCGGCGACGACGCCATCGCCGCACTCGCCGGCAACGACGTGGTCCTGGGCCTGGACGGCAACGACACCCTGTCCGGCGGCGCCGGCGACGACGTCCTCTCGGGCGGCGACGGCAACGACCTGCTGGTCGGCGGCGCCGGCGCCGACACCCTGCTCGGCGGCAACGGCATCGACACCATCACCGGCACGGCCGCCGACCTGAACGGCGACGTCATCGCCGATTTCGGTCCGAGCGACGTGCTGTCGATCCAAGGGATCGTCGCCACGGTCGCGACGATCGCGGTGGCGGTCGCCGACGGCATCACCACGGTCACCGTCGACGCCGACGGCGACGGCAATGCCGACTCGGTGTTCACGGTCCACGGCAGCTACTACGACGCCAGCTTGGTCGACGACGGGCTCGGTGGCGTGACCGTGGTGCTGTCGGCGGTAGCGCCGAACACCCCGACCGAGGGCGCCGATACCCTGACCGGCACCGCGCTCGGCGACATCATCGCGGCCCTGGGCGGCGACGACCTGGTCCATGGTCTGGCCGGCAACGATGTGCTGTCCGGCGGCGCCGGCAACGACACGCTCTCCGGCGGTGACGGCGCCGATACCCTGGTGGGCGGCGCCGGTGCCGACTCGCTGATCGGCGGCGAGGGCAGCGACGTTCTCTCCGGCGGCACCGGCGACGACACGATCTACGCCGACGCTCTGGACGGTACCCTGGTCGGCGGCGACGGCAACGACGTGCTGGTGGTGGCCGAGGGCACCGACCTCGCCGGCCTGAACCACAGCGGCTTCGAGACCGCTTGGTTCGTCGACGGCAGCGGTGCGGTGGTCGAGACCCGCGACCTGACGGTGCCGGAACCGACCGGACCGGTGCTCGGCTTCGCCCACGCCGACGGCGTCGTGCAGGCGGTGCAGTTCGAAGCGGGCATCCCGATGGCGATGCTGGAGACCGCGGGCCTGTCGAGCGACTGGCAGTCGGCCGGTTCCGCCGACTTCAACGGTGACGGCGTCGACGACGTCCTGCTGCGCAACGCGACCACCGGGTCGATCGCGATCTGGGAGTTCGGCGACACCGGCATCGAGATGGGCGTGGTCCAGGGCATCGGCACCGACTGGGAGGTCGCCGGTCTGGCCGACTTCGACGGTAACGGCAAGGCCGACATCCTTTGGAGCAACCCCGGCCTCAACGCCCTGGCGGTCTGGAATGATGCGTTCGGACGCGGGCCGGTGGAGCTCCTGGGCGAGAGCGGCTGGGCGGTCGCGGCGACCGAGGACTTCGATGGCGACGGCGGGGCCGACCTGCTGCTGCGCAACGCCGATACCGGCGAGGTCGCGCTGTGGGGCTTCGACGCGGTCGGCAACGCGAGCAAGGGTGTCGGCCAGGGCGTGGACACCAGCTGGCAGATCGAGAAGACCGGCGACTTCGACGGCGACGGCGGCACCGATATCCTGTGGCGCCAGGACGGCACCGGCAGCCTGTCGGTGTGGACCGACAACGGCTTGGGCGGATCGACCCATGGCCAGGTGATGGGCCTGGATCCGGCCTGGGAGGTCGCGGGAGTCGCCGACGTCGGCGGCGACGGCAAGGACGACCTGCTGCTGCGCAACGAGCAGGACGGCCTGTTCACGGTCTGGGAGATGGACGGCGACACGCCGACCCGCGGCGAGGCCCTCGGCGGCGTCTCGTCGGACTGGAAGGTCGCGGCGGTGCACGACTTCGACGGCGACGGCCATGCCGACGTGCTGTGGCGCAACGACACCACGAACACGGCCTCGGTCTGGGAGATGAACGGATCGGCCACCGAAGCGCGCTACGACTTCGGCATGGAGGCCGACTGGACCATCCTGTCGATCGGCAAGCTCAACGGGGACGCCACCGACGACATCCTGATGAGGGCCGACGACGGCCGCTTCATCACCGTCGCGATGGCCGACGGGGCCGCGCCCGAGATCACCTTGGTGGGCCAGCTCGATCCGAACTGGACCCCGTTCTAGCGGTCGCAGACAATACCGGCCTGACGATCACATGCCGGCTTCGGCCATGGAGCGCTCGTGCGGACCTATTGGTGGGCCAACCCGGGCTGGGTAGCGCTGTTGCTGATGGTGCCGATCAGCCTGAGCGTCGCCGCCATGCCGAAGCGGGCCTACCTGGAATTCGATCAGGCCCGACAGTTCTTCACCGGCAACCAGTTACTGGTGGCGATCGCCGGGATGTTGGCCTTCGCGGCCGGGAGCGGGATCGTCGGTTACGTCACCCGCAGCGCCCGGCGGCAGAAGACCGGGACAACGCCGCCCAGCCGGATCCTGCACAGCCACTACCGCCGGGTCATGCTGCTGGTCGGGCTGGTGGCGTTCGCCGGCAATATCGCGGTGGTACTGCCGGTGCTGGCCGACCCGGGCCTGGTGTTCGCGTTCCTCAGCGGCAAGGCCTCGGTGTTCGCGCTGCTGAAGGATCGCACCCTGCAGGTGCCGGGCCTGACTTCGGTCAGCAACCTCGCGGCGCTGTTCGCCGCCCTGTACGCCCTCAAGTCGAAGATCGCGGACAGGCCGCTCGACTGGTTCGACCACAGCTTCGCGGCAATGGTGTTCGTGGCGGTGATCCTGCGCGCGGTGTTCAATTCCGAGCGCCTGGCGATCATCGAGGTGGTGCTGCCGATCGGCATCGTGTGGTTCGGCACGGTCGGAACGCGTTGGCGGGCCTGGATGAGCCTGGCGCCGATCCTGGGAATCGTCGGGATCATCTCGTTGTTCGCGGTCACCGAGTATTTCCGATCCTGGACCTACTACCGCTACTACTACGACGACTACACCGACTTCGTGCTGTCGCGCATCTGGGGCTATTACCTCACCGCCCTCAACAACGGCGCCGGGCTGGCCGAGCTGTACGCGCCGACCTTCGACGGCACCTACACCATGACCTGGTTCTACCGGTTCCCGCTGTTTCCCTGGGTGCAGGCCGACGAGCCGACGTTCTGGGAATACGCTTTCCAATACGCCACCGCAGAATTCAACAACACGTCCGGGATCTTCGCCCCGATCCACGATTTCGGATCGGTGTTCGGTATCCTGATGTGGTTCTTCCTCGGGGTCCTGAGTGGCCGGATCTACGATGGCTACGTCCAGGGAAAGTTCCAGTACATGCTGATCCATCCGACCTGGATGATCGGCGTGTACGAGATGCTGCGGCTGTTCTACTGGGGGTCGTCTAAATACTTTCCGACCCTGATCGTTACGCTTGCGATCGTCATATTCATGGTTCGCCATCGCGATGTCGCCACGGCCCCGATCGTCCAGCGCGGCGTGCATCCGCTGGCCCCGGTCGGTGCGCGCGGCGGGCGCGGCCGCCGTTGACGGGCTGGCCGTCCGACCGCTCAGCCCGCGCGCAGCGACGTCATCCAGGTCGCCACGCCAGTCTCTAAATCGGTCTCGAAACGATATCCGTCGGCGAGCAGGCGGTCGGGCCGGGCGTCGGTGCTGACCAGCAGCTTGCGGACCCGGTCACGGTTGATGCCGCTGTGGAGGCCGAGCCGGCCGAGCACTTCGAGTCCCCAGGCCGCCGCCATGATCGCGCCGGTCGGTACGGTCAGCCGCGGTGCCGGCAGGTCGGCGCCGGCTGCCACGGCCCGGGCGATGGCCTCGATGGTATAGGGTCCGGGATAGGCGAAGTTGGCCCGGTACACCGGCTCGTCGCGCGCGCTGCAGAACGCCATGGCGCGCACCAGCTCGCCGACATAGCCGCAGCCCTTGACCGTGTCGCGGCGGCCCGGGAACACGAAGGCCCGCCGCCGCAGTTGCCGCAGCAGCCGGTCGAAATTGCCATGCTCGCCGCGGCCGAACACCACCGCCGGGCGCAGAACCGCCAGCCGCCGGCGCACCGGGTCCGCTTCGACCCAGGCCTCGTGCACCGCCTCGGCCAGGGCCTTGGACCGGCCGTAGGCGGATTCCGGACGCAGCGCCGCCGTTTCGCTGGTCGGCTCCTCGCGTGGGCCGTAGACCGAGATGCTGCTGGTGAACAGGATCCGCGGCACGCCGCGCAGGGTCGCGTACCGGCAGGCGTTGACCGCGCCGGCGACGTTGGTCTCGTAATAGGCGTGGTCGGGGTGGCCCGGGGTGCGGTGGATGGCGGCCAGGTTGTAGATGCGGTCCACGGTTTCCGGCACCAGATCGGCGAACGGCCGGCGCACGTCGCCGCGTCGATAGTCGACACCGTCGATCGGTCGTTCCGGGTCGGCAATATCCATGGAGATCAAGGGGCCGATCCCGCGCGCCGCGAGGTCGGCGAGCAGGTGTCCGGCGATGAACCCGGCGCCACCGAGGACCAGTGCGCCCATCGTCAGGCGCCGGCCGGGTCAGCGGCCGCCTGGCGAGGCACCAGCACCAGGTCGGCGTCCTCGGCCGGGATGCCGGCGGGGCGCGGACGCGACCGGTGGCGGTCGGAATCGAAGACGTCGTAGCCGAGCGCGTCGGCCAGCTCCTGCAGCCGGGCCACGTCGGCGCCGAGTGAAGGGTGGGTGTCCAGCAGGATCACCGGTCGGTGACGGGCGATGCTGTCCCGCGCACCCTCCAGCACCGCCATCTCGGCGCCCTCGACGTCGATCTTGATCATGTCGATGCGCTCGAGGTCGAAGCTGTCCAGGCGTGCCACGGGGACGGTGATCACGTTCTCGTCCCGGTGTTCCAGGCCGCCGATCAGCGAATGCCAGCCGCTGACCGCCGACCGGAACAGGCGGGCCTCGCCGTCGCGGTCCGACAGGGCGACCGGATGCACGGCGACCCACGTGAAGCCGTTCATCGCCACGTTGTCCCGGATGATCCCGACATTGCCCGGATCCGGCTCGAAGGCCAGCACCCGACCCGCCCGACCGACGATCCGGGCGGCGATGAGCGCGAAGTCGCCCTCGCTGGAGCCGATGTCGACGAACACGCCGCCCGGGCCGAGGCGGGCCTCGATCTCGGCGGTCTTGCGCAGTTCATACAGGCCGAGGGCCCGCAGCAGGCTCATCGGCGAATGGCCGACGTCGATGCCCATTGTCACGCGGTTGGCCCGAAACCGCCGCCGGCGGCCGCCGAGGGCGGCCCGGGCCAGCGGGAACAGCGCGGCGACGGTCCAGGCCTTGAGAATCGAAAGCATTGAAAACTGGGCCGATCCGGTCTGCCTCGCACCCGGACTGTATACCCGACAGACAGGCGGGGTGCTACGTTTGCGGCGATGTGGAACTGCCGAAGACGAGCGGGTTTCCGATGTTGACCGACATGGTTGTCGTGACTTCGATGAAAGTCGCGGGGACCGCTCTCTGGCTGGTGTACACCGTGCTTCTGGCGCGGCTGCTGACGGCCGACGACTACGGGCTGGTGATGTACGCGGTGACGGTGCTGATGATCGCCGGGCCGCTCACCTGCTTCGGGTTGAACAGCGTGATGCTGCGCCACGGCTCGGTCTACTGGCACCAGGACCGGCCGGCGGCGCTGGCGGGGCTGCTCGGCGAGGGTCGCCGGACCATCCTGCTGGCGTCGCTCCCGGGGGCACTGCTGGTCTGGGCGATCTTCGAGATCGCGCTGGGGGTCGGGTCGGCGGTGCCCTGGAGCATCGTGGCCATCGTCGCGGCCGGCCTGCCGCTGTACGGTGCCATGGACCTGCACCGTGAGACCCTGCGGGCGGTCGACCGGGTGCTGGCCGGCTTTCTCGGCTTCAACATCCTGCGCTCGCTGATCCCCGGGCTGGCCGCCGCCGCGCTGGCGATGGCCGGCTGGCTGACGGTGGAGACCGCGCTGCTGGCATTCGTCGGCGGCCTCGCCGTGATCGCGGCGCTCGACGCCCGGCGGATCGCGGTGACCGTAGGCCGGATCCTGCCGGCCCGCGACCGCTTCGACCGCCTCGACTGGTACCGGATCGCCCGGCCGATGGTGTTGGCCGAGGCGCTCGGGTATTGGATCGCGCGCGGCGACGTCGTGCTGGTCGGCGCCCTGCTGGACCTGCGGGCGGCGGCGATCTACCTGACCGCCCAGCGGCTTGCGGTGCTGGTGACCTTCGTGGTCGATGCCGTCCGCCTGACCCTCGAGCCCATGGTGGCGCGGCGTTTCGCCGACCGTGACCGGCCCGGCCTGCAGGATCTGATGGCCCGCGGCAGCCTCGCCTCGTTCGCGACCGGCATGCCGATCGCCCTGGTAATCGCCGGCGGCGGCTGGCTGCTGCTCGGACTGTACGGGCCGGATTTCCAGACCGGCTGGGCGGTTCTCTGCATCCTGATCCTGGGCCAGATGACCACCGTGCTGGCCGGACCGGTCAGCGCGGTGCTGCGCATGACCGGCCTGGAGAGGCCGCTGACCGCGGTGCAGTTCGCCAGCGCCGCCGGCCTGTCGGCGGCGGTGCCGGCCGGCATCCTGCTGGGCGGTGCCGAGGGCGCGGCCGCCGGCGCGGCGGCGGTCACCGCCGCCAGCAACCTGGCCTATCTGGTCATCACCCGGCGTCGGCTCGGGCTGCGCTGCGGTCCCGGCTCCGGGATGTTCGCGCCGGCCCTGGTCCGTTCGGTGCTGGCGGAGGTCGCACGACAGATGTCGATCCTGTTGCGGCGTTCAGCACCATGAGCGCGCCATGAGCGCGCCATGACCGCGACCGCCGCGCCGCTGTCGGTCGTCGTTCCGACGCTCGGCCGGGTCGACGAGGTCGCCCGGCTGCTGGACTCGCTTCGTCTCCAGCTCGGGCCGGACGACGAACTGGTGGTGGTCGACCAGAACCCGGACGACCGGCTGGGGCCGGTCCTGGAGGCGGCCGCGGCATTGCGCCCGCTCCGGGTGCGGACCGAGGCCAGGGGCGCCTCGCATGCCCGCAACGTCGGGCTGGCCCATGCGCACCGTCAGGCGGTCTGGTTCCCGGACGACGATGGTTGGGCGACGCCCGGCCAGGTCGACGCGATCCGGCGGCGGCTGGTGCTGGAGCCCGAGATGGACGTCGTCGCCGGGCGCATCGTCGACGAGGCCGGCCGGCCGTCGATGGGGCGCTGGCCGGAGCGGCCGATGGAGGCGACGCGGGGCAATGTCTGGCGCGTCGGGGCAGAGGCGACCATGGTGTTCCGGCGGTGCTTCTTCGACCGGGTCGGCGGATTCCGGGAGAGCATCGGCGTCGGCAGCCGCAGTCCGTGGGGCGCCGGCGAGGGCCAGGACCTGTTGCTGCGCGGGTTGGCCCGAGGCTGCCGGATCGGCTACCGGCCGGACATCGTCTTCGGGCATCCGAACAAGTTCGAGCGCGACGAGGCGGCGATCCGGCGCAAGGCCGAGTCCTATGCCCGCGGGATCGGCTACGTGATGGGGGTCAACGGCTACTCGGTGCCGGAGCTGGCGCCGCATCTCCTGAAGCCGCTGGTCGCCATCGGGTTGTTCGGCGTTGCCGGTCGTGGCGACCGGGTCCGCTACTACGCCGGGCAACTGGTCAACCGCTGGCGTGGCTGGCGGGCCGGCCGTCGAGACCGAGGGTTGCGGCCAGACGCTGCGCCGATGTCGCCCATGTGAACAGGCGGGCACGGTCCCGGCCGCGCGCGATCAGCTCGGCGCGCGCCCGGTCGTCGAGCGCCAGCCGGTCGATCGCCGCGGCCATGCCGGCGATGTCCTCCGGGTCGACCAGCCAGGCGGCGTCGCCGCAGACCTCGGGGATAGAGGCGCGGTCGCTGGCGATCACCGGACACCCGAGCGCCATGGCTTCCAGCGGCGGCAGGCCGGAACCCTCGTAGAAGGACGGGAACAGCAGAGCCAGCGCGCCGGCATAAAGTCCGGCCATCGACGGGTCGTCGACGGATCCCAGAAACCGGGCCCGGTCGACCGTTTCGCCGGTTGCTGGCGTGTCGGCCGCGAACACCCGGCCATCGGCGGCGCCGACCACCGCCAGCCGGATGCCGGGATCGGCGACCCGGGCGATCGCCGCCAGCGCGCCCGCCAGGTTCTTGTTGGGATGCGGCGACCCGACGAACAGCACGTAGCGCCCGGTATCGAGGCCGTGGCGGTCGGGCGCACCTTCGTCCGCCGCGACCCGGGCGATGTGCTCGCATCCGCTCGGCAGGATCGTGATGCCGCGCGGATTGGCGATGCCGTGCGCCGCCAGTCGGCCGGCCGAGAACCGCGAGACCGTGAACAATGCCTCGGCGCGGCGCGCCAGCGTCGGCAGCAGCCAGCGCATCGCGGTCCGGAACCGCCAGCCATAGCCGTCGGGGCGGTCGAACACCGAGGCGTCGTGGATCAGGATCGCGTTGCGGCGGTGCAGGAGCGGGGCGGTGTTGCCGAGATTGATCAGCAGGTTGGCGCCGGCGGCGCGCGGCAGTTCGCACTGCTCCCAGGCATAGCCGGTGCGCCGGCCGATCCGGCGGATGGCGATCGTGGTCGGCGTCAGGCGGTCGACATCGGCGTCCGGCGGCGCCAGCACCGTGACCGGGCTGCCGGGGTTGTGGCCGTCGCGGAGCGAGGCCGAAAGCAGGCCGTCCAGCGCACCGACGAGCTCGGCCGCGGCCCGCTGGACGCCGGTCGGACGCTGCGCGAGGAAGCGGCCGTTGATGTAGACCGGTGCAGGCTGGTTCGTGCCGGGCAAGGCGGACCCTTCGGGCGATGGCCGGGAGGGACCAGCTTAGAGCAGTTGCCAGTCGGTCGGGACGTTGCCGATATGCGCGATGGTCGGGGCTTCGCCGTCGTTGAACATGAACACGCCGATGTCGCCGCTCGGGGCCTGCGCCAGGATGCCCATGCCGCCTTCGCCGTCGAGCTCGCGGATCGCCAGGATCTCCAGGTTGCCGTCGAAGCCGAAGTCGTAGCGCTGCTCCGGGCTGTCGCCGTTCATTTCCCAGACCGACATGACGCCGGCATCCTGGTTGCGCCACAGGATGTCGGCATTGCCGTCGCCGTCGAAGTCGTCGACGCCGGCGATCGACCAGTCCGAGGACACGCCGAAGGTGGTGCCGCGGATCGGCTCGCCGGTGCCGTCCATCTGCCAGACCGCGACCAGGCCGTCCTGCTCGTTGCGCAGCAGCAGGTCGGCCTTGCCGTCGCCGCCGAAGTCGTCGACCGCGGCCACCGACCACGCCTGGTCGAGACCCATGACGTTGCCGCGCGCAACCTCGCCACCGCCTTCCGACGACCAGATCGCGAGGCTGCCGTCGTTCTCGTTCCGCCACAGCAGGTCGCTGTCGCCGTCACCATCGAAATCGGCGGTGGTGTTCAGCGCCCAGTCCTGGGAGATGCCGTGGACCGCACCGCGGGTCGGCTCGTCGATGCCGTTCATCTCCCAGATGGCGATGGAGCCGGTATCGCTGTTGCGCCACAGGATGTCCTGGCCGCCGGTGCCGAACTGGTCGACGGCCTCTATCGACCAGCTGTTGTCGATACCGAACAGGTCGCTCTTGCCGAGATCGTTCAGGCCGTCCGTCGTCCAGACCGCGATGCTGCCGGTGCCCTCGTCGCGCCACAGGTAGTCGTCGGTGCCGTCGCCGTCGAAGTCCTCGAACGCCGCCAGGCCGTAGTTGGTGTCGATGGCCTGGACGTTGCCGAGCGTGATCGGGCCGGTGCCGTCGGTGGACCAGATCGCGAACGCGCCGGTGTCCTGGTTGCGCCACATGAAGTCGTCGACCCCGTCGGCGTCGACATCGCCCTTGCCGGCGATCTGCCATGCCGTGTCGAGGCCGTAGGGATCGCCGAACTGGGCGGTCTCGGTGCCGTCGATCTGCATGGTCTGGACCGGCCCGCCCGTCGTCCGGTACATGAAGGTCGGGCCATGCAGCACCGGCAGCGTGCTCAGGTCTTGGGTGTCGACGACGGTGCCGGCCTCGTCGACGAACCAGGCGGTCTCGAAGCCGGAATGGGTCAGGGCGTCCAGGTCGGTGCCCTGCGCCACGACCAGCACGTCGTTGCCGTCGCCGCCCTCCAGCGAACTGTCGCCGACCGCCGCCCAGATGGTGTCGTCGCCGAGACCGCCGGACAGCGCGTCGCTGCCGTCGCCGCCATACAGGACGTCGGCTCCGGCCCCACCGGAGAGGATGTCGTTGCCGGCTCCGCCCGACAGGGTGTCGTCGTCGGCGCCACCGTCCAGGGTGTCGTCGTTGTTCCAGCCGATCAGCAGATCGTTGCCGTCGCCACCGATCAACCACCCGCGCTCGGCGCCGTCGGCCACGCTGCTGGCCGAGATGACGCGAAGGGTGTCGTCGCCGGCACCGCCGGACAAGGTGTCGTTGCCCTGGCCGGTCTCGGTTCCACCGATCAGCAGATCGTTGCCGTCGCCGCCGACCAGCAGGTCGGACCAGCCGCCGCCCTGCAGCGTGTCGTCTCCGGTTCCACCCACCAGGGTGTTAGCCCCGCCGCCGGCATACAGGACGTCGTTGCCGGTGCCACCGGACAATACGTCGCCGGTGCCGAAGGCGTCTTCGCCGTCGCCGCCCGACAGGGTGTCGTCCCCGGCGCCGCCAAACAGGACGTCGGCGCCGCGGTTGCCGACCAGCTGGTCGTTGCCGTCGCCGCCGGAGAGCGTGTCGCTACCCTCGCCACCGGAGAGGATATCGTTGCCGAGGCCGCCGATCTGCAGGTCGTTGCCGCTCTCGCCGAACAGCGCGTCGTCGCCGTCGCCGCCGTACAGGGTGTCGTTGCCGGCGCCGCCACTGAGCAGATCGTCGCCACTGCCGGCGTCCAGGGTATCTTCGCCGTCACCGCCCCTCAGCAGATCGCCACCGCCGCCGGCGATCAGGTGGTCGTTGCCGTCGCCTCCGGACAGGGTGTCGTTGCCGGTCCCGCCGCTCAGCAGATCGCTGCCGTCGCCGCCAGCCAGGGCGTCGTCGCCCTGGCCGCCGTCGAGGGTATCGTTGCCGTCGCCTCCGGACAGAATATCGACGCCCGTGGAACCGGAAAGATTGTCGTTGCCGACACCGCCGTAGAGGGTGTCGTCGCCGCCGTCGCCGTCGAGGGTGTCGTCGCCGGCGCCACCTGACAGCAGATCGTTGCCGTCGCCTGCCCATTCACTGTGGTCGCGGTCGCCGCGCAGATCGTCGGCACCGCTGCCGCCGTACAGGGTGTCGTCGCCCTCGCCACCCCAGATGTAGGCGCCAGAGGAGTCGTCGGCATACACGACGTCATTGCCGATACCACCGGTCAGGGAGTCTTGCCCGGATCCCAGGCCGCCGTACATCGTGTCGTCCCCGGCGCCGCCCTGCAGGCGATCGTCTCCGGTTCCGGCGACCAGCACGTCGTTGCCGTCGCCGCCGGACAGCTCGTCGTCACCGGCTCCGCCCGACAGGGTGTCGTCGCCATCACCGCCGGACAGGGTGTCGTTGCCGGCGCCGCCGTCGACCACATCGTCGCCGTCCCGAGCCGAGACCAGGTCGTCGCCGCCGAGCGCCGAGATGGTGTCGGCGTCGGCGGTGCCGAGCAGGGTGTCGTCGCCGTCGGTCGGGCCGAACGGATTCTCGAAACCGTCGGCCTCCAGGGCCTCCAGGTCGGCGGCGTCCTCGCTGGACACGGCGCTCGAGCTGTCGGTGGTCGAGCCGTCGTCCCAGGACCAGCTGATCTCCAGCGTCCCGCTGTCCGCCTCGGTCCAGTGGTAGGTGGTACCGGGGCTGGCGGTGATGGTGCCGTCCTGCGGGTCGGCGGTGCCGGACAGGTCGACCGTGACCTCGAGGCTCTCGCCGTTCGGGTTGGTGATCTTCCAGACCTGTTCGAGATTGCCGTCGTTGTTCAGGTCGACGACGCCCATGGACTCGACCGACAGCCCTTCCGGCGCGTGGAAGGTCAATGCCGACGACCCGACCCGCGAGCCCTCGTCCATGGTGTAGGTGGTGTACAGCCCGGTCAGGTCGAAACTGGCATCGGCATTGCCGTCGCCGTCCGAGTCGATGGTGACGGTCGTGGTGCCGTCGCTGCGGCTCAGTGTCACCGCGGCGACGTCGGGGTCGAGATTGTCGACCTCGACCATGTCGCCCTGGGCATAGTCGGCGATGGTGTCGCCGTCGATGTCGCTCAGCGAGGCCGCCATGAAGGTGTCGTTGCCGTTGCCGCCGACCAGCAGGTCGATGCCGCCGCCGCCCTCGATCACGTCGTCGCCGTCGCTGCCGACCAGCGAGTCGTCGCCGGCACCGCCGGACAGCGAGTCGTTGCCGCCACCGCCGATCAGGGTGTCGTTGCCGGCCCCACCGGCGAGCGCATCGGCATCGGCGTCGCCGACCAGCACGTCCTCGCCGGCCCCGCCGGACAGGTCGTCGGCGCCATCGCCGCCATACAGGGTGTCGAGCCCGCCGCCGCCGCTCAGCGTGTCGGCATCGGCGCCGCCGGACAGCAAGTCGTTGCCGTCGCCGCCGGAAAGCGCGTCGCTGCCGGCGCCGCCGGACAGGGTGTCGTCCTCGCTGCCGCCGGCGATCAGGTCGTCGCCGTCTCCGCCGGACAGGGCATCCTCGCCGGCCCCGCCGGACAGGGTGTCGGCGTCGCCGCCACCGGCTAGCGTGTCGGACCCGTCGCCGCCCGACAGCACGTCGGTCCCGGCGCCACCGACCATGGCGTCGTTGCCCGCGCCACCGGCCGCGGCGTCGTCGCCGTCGCCGGCGTCGATCACGTCGTTACCGGCCCCGCCCGACAGGAGATCGTCGCCGGATCCGCCGGACAGGGTGTCGGCGCCGCTGCCACCGGACAGAGTATCGCCGTCGCCGCCGCCGGCCAGTGCGTCGTCGCCGTCGCCGCCGGAGAGGGCGTCGGTCCCGGCGCCGCCGTCGAGGGTATCGTCGTCGGTCCCGCCGGCCAGCACGTCGTCGCCATCGCCGCCGCTCAGCGCATCGGCGCCGGCGCCGCCGTCGGCGGTGTCGTTGCCGGTCCCGCCGTCGACCGAATCGTTGCCGCCGCCGCCTGCGAGCGCATCGTCGCCGGATCCGCCGGACAGGGTGTCGGCGCCATCGCCGCCGTCGAGCGTGTCCGACCCTTCGCCGCCCGAGAGCCCGTCATTGCCGGCCGCACCGGAGAGGATGTCGTTGCCGTCGCCGCCGGTGATGGTGTCGTCGCCGGCGGTCCCGGTCAGGGTGTCGTCGGGCGTGCGGTAGACGATGGTCTCGACGTTGCGCACCTCGGTGCCGACGAGGTCGGCTCGGCTGTCGGCATAGAGCGTGTCGTCGCCGTCACCGCCGTCGATGACGGCATCGCCGGCACCGCCGTAGATCGCGTCGTCACCCGCTCCAGCCGAGAGCGTGTCGACCCCGTCGCCCCCGGAGAGGATATCGTTGCCGGCACCACCCGAGAGGGCGTCGTTGCCGGCGCCACCGACCAGGGTGTCGTCGCCAACCCCGCCACTGAGGGTGTCGTCGCCCGACGTGCCGTTGAGCGCGTCGTCGTCGTTCGCGTAGACAATGGTCTCGACGTTCTGCACATCGACGCCGTCAAGGGCCGCCCGGTTCTCGGCATAGAGCGTGTCGTCGCCGTCGCCACCGTCGATAACGGCATCGCCGGCACCGCCGTAGATGGCGTCGTCGCCAGCGCCCGCCGAGAGCGTGTCGACCCCGTCGCCGCCGGAGAGGATGTCGTTGCCGGCACCGCCGGAGAGAGCGTCGTTGCCGGCGCCACCGACCAGGGTGTCGTCGCCGACCCCGCCACTGAGGGTGTCGTTGCCGGAGGTGCCATCGAGCTGATCGTTGTGATCGGCGTAGACGATCGTCTCGACGTTCTGGACGTCGACGCCGTCGAGCGCCGCGCGGTTCTCGGCGTACAGCGTGTCGTCGCCACTGCCGCCGTCGATGACGGCATCGCCCGACCCGCCGTAGATGGCGTCGTCGCCGGAACCGGCCGAGAGTGTGTCCGCTCCGTCGCCGCCGGAGAGGATATCGTTGCCGGCACCACCCGAGAGGGCGTCGTTGCCTGCACCGCCGACCAGGGTGTCGTCGCCGACGCCGCCTGACAGGGTGTCATTGCCCGACGTGCCCTGCAGCACGTCGTCGTCGCTGGCGTAGACGATCGTCTCGACGTTCTGCACGTCGACGCCGTCGAGGGCGGCCCGGTTCTCGGTGTAGAGCGTGTCTTCGCCGTCGCCGCCGTCGATGACGGCATCGCCGGCACCGCCGTAGATCGCGTCGTCGCCAACGCCCGCGGACAGCGTGTCGGCACCGTCGCCGCCGGAGAGGATGTCGTTGCCGGCACCGCCGGAGAGAGCGTCGTTGCCTGCGCCACCGACCAGGGTGTCGTCGCCGACGCCGCCGGAAAGCGTGTCATCGCCCGACGTGCCGTTCAGAGCATCGTCGTCGCTGGCATAGACAACGGTCTCGACGTTCTGCACGTCGACACCGTCGAGCGCGGCCCGGTTCTCGGCGTAGAGCGTGTCTTCGCCGTCGCCGCCGTCGATGATCGCGTCGCCAGCACCGCCGTAGATCGCGTCGTCACCAGCGCCGGCCGAGAGCGTATCAGTTCCATCGCCACCCGAGAGGATGTCGTTGCCCGCACCGCCGGACAGGGCGTCGTTGCCGGCGCCGCCGACCAGGGTGTCGTTGCCGATGCCACCCGACAGGGTGTCGTCGCCGGACGTACCTTGAAGCTCGTCGTCGTCGCTTGCGTAAACGATGGTCTCGACGTTCCGGACGTCGACACCCTCGAGCGCCGCACGGTTTTCGGCGTAGAGGGTGTCGTCGCCGTCGCCGCCGTCGATGACGGCATCGCCGGACCCGCCGTAGATGGTATCGTCGCCAGCGCCGGCCGAGAGCGTGTCGGCACCGTCGCCGCCGGAGAGGATGTCGTTGCCGGCACCACCCGAGAGGGCGTCGTTGCCTGCACCACCGACCAGGGTGTCGTCGCCGACGCCGCCTGACAGGGTGTCATTGCCCGACGTGCCCTGCAGCACGTCGTCGTCGCTGGCGTAGACGATCGTCTCGACGTTCTGGACGTCGACGCCGTCGAGCGCCGCGCGGTTCTCGGCGTACAGCGTGTCGTCACCCTCGCCGCCGTCGATGATCGCGTCGCCAGCACCGCCGTAGATCGCGTCGTCGCCGGAACCAGCGGACAGCGTGTCGGTACCGTCGCCGCCGGAGAGGATGTCGTTGCCGCCGCCGCCGCTCAGCGCGTCGTTGCCGGCATCGCCGACCAGGGTGTCGTTACCGACTCCACCTGACAGCGTGTCGTCGCCCGAGGTCCCGTTCAGCGCGTCGTCGTCGCTGGCATAGACAATGGTCTCGACGTTCTGCACGTCGACGCCGTCGAGCGCTGCGCGGTTCTCGGCATACAGCGTGTCGTCGCCGTCGCCGCCGTCGATGACGGCATCGCCGGCACCGCCGTAGATCGCGTCGTCGCCGGAACCAGCGGACAGCGTGTCGGTACCGTCGCCGCCGGAGAGGATGTCGTTGCCGCCGCCGCCGCTCAGCGCGTCGTCGCCAGCACCGCCGACCAGGGTGTCGTCGCCGACGCCGCCGGAAAGCGTGTCATCGCCCGACGTGCCGTTCAGAGCATCGTCGTCGCTGGCATAGACAACGGTCTCGACGTTCTGCACATCGACGCCGTCAAGGGCCGCCCGGTTCTCGGCGTAGAGGGTGTCGTCGCCACTGCCGCCGTCGATGACGGCATCGCCCGACCCGCCGTAGATGGCGTCGTCGCCAGCGCCCGCGGACAGGGTGTCCGAGCCGTCGCCGCCCGAGAGGATGTCGTTGCCGGCACCACCGGAGAGGGCGTCGTTGCCTGCGCCGCCAACCAGCGTGTCGTTGCCGATGCCGCCGGAGAGCGTGTCATTGCCCGACGTGCCTTGCAGCGCGTCGTCGTCGCTCGCGTAGACGATGGTCTCGACGTTGCGGACGTCGACACCGTCGAGCGCGGTCCGGTTCTCGGCGTAGAGGGTGTCGTCACCGTCGCCGCCGTCGATGACGGCATCGCCGGCACCGCCGTAGATCGCGTCGTCGCCGGAACCGGCCGAGAGCGTGTCGGCACCGTCGCCGCCCGAGAGGATATCGTTGCCCGCACCGCCGGAGAGTGCGTCGTTGCCCGCACCGCCGACCAGGGTGTCGTTGCCGATACCACCCGACAGGGTGTCGTCGCCGGACGTACCTTGAAGCTCGTCGTCGTCGCTTGCGTAAACGATGGTCTCGACGTTCCGGACGTCGACGCCGTCGAGCGCCGCACGGTTTTCGGCGTAGAGGGTGTCGTCGCCGTCGCCGCCGTCGATGACGGCATCGCCGGTACCGCCGTAGATCGCGTCGTCGCCGGAACCGGCCGAGAGCGTGTCCGAGCCGTCGCCGCCCGAGAGAGTGTCATTGCCCGCGCCACCCGACAGGGCGTCATTTCCGGCGCCGCCAACCAGCGTGTCGTCGCCGATCCCGCCGCTGAGGGTGTCATCGCCCGACGTGCCGTTCAGACCATCGTCATCGCTGGCATAGACGATTGTCTCAACGTTCTGGACGTCGACGCCGTCGAGCGCCGCGCGGTTCTCGGCATAGAGCGTGTCGTCGCCATCGCCACCATCGATGATCGCGTCGCCAGCACCGCCGTAGATGGCATCGTCGCCGGCGCCCGCGGACAGCGTGTCGGCACCGTCGCCGCCGGAGAGGATGTCGTTGCCGGCACCGCCGGAGAGAGCGTCGTTGCCTGCGCCACCGACCAGGGTGTCGTTGCCGACTCCACCGGAAAGCGTGTCGTCGCCCGAGGTACCGTTCAGCGCGTCGTCGTCGCTCGCATAGACGATCGTCTCGACGTTCTGCACATCGACGCCGTCGAGCGCCGCGCGGTTCTCGGCATAGAGCGTGTCGTCGCCGTCACCGCCGTCGATGACGGCATCGCCGGCACCGCCGTAGATCGCGTCGTCGCCGGCGCCCGCGGACAGCGTGTCCGAGCCGTCACCGCCGGAGAGGACGTCGTTACCTGCACCACCGGACAGGGCGTCGTTGCCCGCATCGCCGACCAGGGTGTCGTTACCGACTCCGCCGGAAAGCGTGTCGTCGCCCGAAGTGCCCTGCAGCGCGTCGTCGTCGCTTGCGTAGACGATGGTCTCGACGTTCTGCACGTCGACGCCGTCGAGGGCGGCCCGGTTCTCGGCATAGAGGGTGTCGTCGCCGTCGCCGCCGTCGATGACGGCATCGCCGGTACCGCCGTAGATCGCGTCGTCGCCGGAACCAGCGGACAGCGTGTCGGTACCGTCGCCGCCCGAGAGGATGTCGTTGCCGGCACCGCCGGAGAGAGCGTCGTTGCCTGCGCCACCGACCAGGGTGTCGTCGCCGACGCCGCCGGAAAGCGTGTCATCGCCCGACGTGCCGTTCAGAGCATCGTCGTCGCTCGCGTAGACGATCGTCTCGACGTTCTGCACATCGACGCCCTCGAGCGCTGCGCGGTTCTCGGCATACAGCGTGTCGTCGCCGTCGCCGCCGTCGATGACGGCATCGCCCGACCCACCGTAGATCGCGTCGTCACCGGCGCCCGCGGACAGGGTGTCAACTCCGTCGCCGCCGGAGAGAATGTCGTTGCCGGCGCCGGCCGACACCAAGTCGTCGCCGGAACCGGCCGAGACCTGGTCGTCGCCATCGCCGCCGCTCAGCGCGTCGTTGCCCGCGCCGCCGACCAGGGTGTCGTTGCCGACGCCGCCGGAAAGCGTGTCGTCGCCCGACGTGCCGTTCAGAGCATCGTCGTCGCTGGCATAGACAACGGTCTCGACGTTCTGCACATCGACGCCGTCGAGCGCTGCGCGGTTCTCGGCATACAGCGTGTCGTCGCCATCGCCACCGTCGATGACGGCATCGCCCGACCCGCCGTAGATGGCATCGTCACCAGCGCCGGCCGAGAGCGTGTCGGCACCGTCGCCGCCGGAGAGAATGTCGTTGCCGGCACCACCCGAGAGCGCGTCGTTGCCCGCACCGCCGACCAGGGTGTCGTTGCCGATGCCACCCGACAGGGTGTCGTCGCCGGACGTACCTTGAAGCGCGTCGTCGTCGCTCGCGTAGACGATCGTCTCGACGTTCCGGACGTCGACGCCGTCGAGGGCAGCCCGGTTCTCGGCGTAGAGCGTGTCGTCGCCATCGCCGCCGTCGATGACGGCATCGCCAGCACCGCCGTAGATCGCGTCGTCGCCGGAACCAGCGGACAGCGTGTCGGTACCGTCGCCGCCGGAGAGGATGTCGTTGCCGCCGCCGCCGCTCAGCGCGTCGTCGCCAGCACCGCCGACCAGGGTGTCGTCGCCGACGCCGCCGGAAAGCGTGTCATCGCCCGACGTGCCGTTCAGAGCATCGTCGTCGCTGGCATAGACAACGGTCTCGACGTTCTGCACAT
>Ga0222689_1000120_pt1 | contig 41355 bp, 68 predicted proteins | sample AntAcemetage1231_FD_179838 | JGI IMG/M metagenome (GOLD analysis project Ga0222689, IMG submission 179838) | Saline water microbial communities from Ace Lake, Antarctica - #1231 | ecosystem: Environmental > Aquatic > Non-marine Saline and Alkaline > Saline | place: Antarctica: Ace Lake...
AACTAGAAGCAGAGTAAAAATAGCATTAGACAAAATTGTGGAAGAAAAACTAAGCCCAATTTATGAAAGAGAATTAGAATTGAAAAAAATTAAAAATGAATTATTCATCACTAGCGGTAATGTACAAAGTTGCGTTATTAAAATTGAGTCTTTAAGACGACTTGATAGTTATGATTGGTTGGGACTAAAAGAAGAGGCATTACCAATTATTAGGCAGTCAAAAACCTTCTTTCAAAATGAGCTTATTGGTTTTGAAAAAATAGAAAAAGACAGATTAGAATTTCAAGAGCAACAAAGGTTAGTTAATGAGCAAAGAATTAGAGATGAAGCGACTGCCAAGGCTAAACTTGAGGCACAAAAAGCCGTTGATGATGCTAATAAAAGAGCAGAAGTAGCGGAGGCAAAGGTTATTACACAGCCAGCACCAAAACCAGCACCAATTAATGATGAAGTAAGCCACCAAGCCAAAATACATAATGAGATTTTGGTAGATTTGTTAGAATATTTTGACAGCCCAGAAATTGCTAAAAAACTTATTAAAGCAATAGCAAAAAAGAAAATTAGAAATTTAACAATCAATTATTAACTTAAATAAATAAAAATTATGGAAATTAAAAAAGCAACACGAAAAGCAACACCAGCAATCATCTGTTTTTATGGACAATCTGGCAGCGGCAAGACTTATTCTGCATTAACATTGGCAAAAGGTTTGATTGGCGATAATAGAATTTGTTTGATTGACACAGAAAACGGTCGGGCAAGTCATTATGCTGACGAATTTGATTTTGATGTCATAGACCTTGCTCCGCCATTTACTCCGTTTAGATATATCCAAGCGGTAACTGTCGCGCAAAAAGCGGGCTACAAAGCTATTATAATTGACAGCATCTCGCACGAATGGGAAGGCACTGGTGGATTATTAGAGCAAGCAGAGCAATCATCATCAAAAAACGGATTGCAAGCTTGGGCAAAACCTAAGGCTGACCACAGAAAATTAATGAATATGCTATTGCAGTCTAAAAGCCATATTATATTTTGTGCGAGGGCTAAATATGATTTAGAACAAGTAGTAGTTAACGGTAAAAAAGAAATAGTAAATAAAGGGTTAATTCCAATTCAAGAAAAGAACTTCCCATTTGAAATGCTGATTACTTTTAAAATGGAAGAAAAAGGTAATGTATTTATTAAAAAATGCGTGAAATCTTTGGAGGCAACTTTGCAAATCAAAGAAAATGAATATATTAGCGAAAAACACGGCAAGATAATTGCAAACTGGATTTGTAAAGGTGAGGTGGTTGATTTGGAAGTTAAAGAGTTAAAAAATGAAGCTAGAGAAGTAGCTATTAGCGGATTATTATCTTTAAAAAATTGGGTTAAAAACTTAACGAGTGAACAGCAAATCGTCTATCGTAGATTTGACTCAACTTTTAAAACTGAAATACAGACTATCGCAGAGGATTCGCAAGCATCAGAAACAATTACAAGCGATCAGGGTATAGAAATTGAAGAGCTATGTAAACAAGCTAATATTGATATTGAAAAAATATGCACCAGTTATAGTATTAATTCAATTATAGACCTACCTAACTTTAAGTTTGAAAATTGCAAAGCAAGGTTAACGGCATCTATTGCCAAGCTACAATCTGCTAAAGTGGAGGTAAAAAATGAGAATAATTAAAGATATTGATCAAGGAAGTGAGGAGTGGTTGCAATTAAGACAAGGGGTTGTAACTGCGTCTAATTTTAGTAAAATTATTACTTCAACTGAAAAAGAAAGTGCTACACTTGAGAAATTTGCCCACGAGTTAGCTTCTCAAAAAATGCTAATGAAGTCAGAAGAGCATTATAAAAATGCGACAATGCAAAGGGGCAATGATTTAGAACCCTTTGCAAGGCAAGCTTATCAAGAAAGCCTAGCTAGTTTTGAGTTAGTGGAAGAGGTAGGATTTATTATTAGTGATTGTGGTGATTATGGTTGCTCACCCGATGGGTTGGTTGGTGAAGATGGGCTTTTAGAAATAAAATGTCCACAAGCAACAACTCACTTGCAATATTTACTAGATAATAAACTGCCAACGCAATACATACAGCAAGTTCAAGGACAGCTATGGGTAAGTAATAGAAAATGGTGTGATTTTGTCTCTTATCATCCGGATTTCATCACTAAACAACTATTAGTAATAAGAGTTGGGAGAGATGAGGAATTTATCACTAAGCTGGACAAGTTAGTTAGTAAAACTATTTTGCTTCGGGATTCAATTCTAAGTAAAATAAAATAAATGATAAGAAAAGAATATACAGAGGGCTACCTTTCTGGCTTAAAAAAAGCAGCAGAGGTAGTAACAAGAGCAGGTGGAGACAAAACAAAAGACATATTAGATACTTTAAGATTTATTTATGCAGAAATACAATCGTACAAAAAAATTGAAAAAGAAAAACAACCCTTGCTAACTATTGACAAATAATATGACCAAAAAATTAACAAAAATAGATAAAACTCAAGCCAAAATTTACAAACTACAGGATGAATTAAAGTTGCTGAAGGACGAAGAGAGGGAGAAGATAACTAGTGAGCTAAGAAAAGTTAGAAATAATATGGAATATATAATTTTGATCGGCGAAGATACAAAGGGACTAACCAAGCCTAATTATCATTGTTTGGATTATTCTTTGGGCAGGCATTTACACCCTAAAGAACAATCACAATTAGCGATAGATTTAGTTAATAAAAAAGATTTTGCAGAAGGAATTAAAACTGTTGTGATTAAAACTTATTCTCAAGATTTTGTTAATCAAATAAGATTCCAAGTTTATAAAGGCAATATTTTGCCAGAAAAAGTTTCTATCATTTATCAAGAGCCTGATAGTGGGGAGGCTACTGATATTTTGATTGACCACAGGGGTCATTTTATTAATTCAAGCAGCCAAGAGCGAGAAAGATTCCCATCTGGTTTTTTTGATGCCACATTAAAAGAATTATTAACCATAGGTTAAAATAACCCTTGCTAACTATTGACAAATAGATAGCATTATGCGTATAATAAAAATGACTAAATCAGAATTTCAATATCAAATAAAGACTTTAAAACAAATGGGGTGGACAAGTACAATGATTGCTAAACGAATAGGATATTCAAAAAGCCAATTTAACAAAGCCACCAGTGACAAGTGGACAGGTAATTGTGATAAATTAATTAGTAAATTTGAACTTGTTTTAGGATAGCCTACTCGGTTAAAGATGAGAGTGTAAGTTCAGACCTAATATTTAATTAGTTAATTAGCTAATTAAATGTAGAATTAACTACATTGAACTATGTATTAAACAAAGCTATTTCAATAGGCATAGCAGATACAGATTTTTAAGCATAAATTTTAAAAAGCTTGCGGGTGTAAAATTTTATTTGATCAATAATTGCTTGAGGCATCAAGACACTCGGTTAAAGATGAGAGTGAGAATTAACTAAGATGGAACCAATAGTGCTTCTACTAAACTTGGTTAATATGAGGGAAAAGTTTTGGGTTAGACAAGCGGGGCTGAAAGTCGGTGTCGTGAGGTGTTGGATTTATTCTAATGGGGCTTGTTTTGACGGCAGAGAAAGAACTGCGATTGATGACAACAAAATGCCAACTTAACTTTTTAAACTGCAGTTACTAAGTGCTGGAGTGAAGCCAATAATGCCTGTCTTGTTAAGTCTGGTATAATAATGTAAGAGACTAATTATTGGAAATCTTATGACTGCTGGAAAGACAGCTTAATAAATAATAACAAATAAATAAAAACTATGGAACATAGAAAAGAAATTATGAATGGGGTAACTTGGTTTATTGACGAAAACGATAATTATTGCTCGGTTGAGTATTTTGGCAATGAGAGAAGGGCAATTAAGGCTTTGGAGAGTCTGATTGATTGCAAGAATTGTGAGAATTGTGTGAGTTGTGAGAATTGTGAGAATTGTGAGGATTGTGAGGATTGTGTGAGTTGTAAGAATTGCAAGAATTGTGTGCTTTGTAAGAATTGTGAGGGTTATAAGGAAGTAATAGAGCCGGCAGATACTTTATCAAAATTTGAAGATAGTTATATGACAGATAAACCTAATTCTTGGATTCCTGACAGCGTCAATATAATACAACCAAAAATTTCATTTACTGCTTTTTTAACGAAAAATCTTTTAGAAAAACTAGACGAAGAACGAAGAGATTTAAGTGATAAAATACAAAATCTTAATTCTCTTCTTGAGGGCGATACAAAACTTCTTGAAGAGCAATTTAAAGCAAGGTTTAGAAGAAGTATTATATCAACCTTTTGAAGTTCTTGACCACGGTTTCGTCAGGGTTGTGGATTATATGGGTAACGATTCTTCTGTGGTGCAAGCAGCTAGAGTTTCATATGGAGCAGGAACAAAAAAAATTAACGCTGATAAGGGCTTAATAAAATATTTAATTAGCCATAGACACAATACCCCTCTTGAGATGTGTGAGATAAAATTTCATATCAAATTACCAATCTTTATTGCCAGGCAATGGATTCGCCATAGAACAGCATCAGTTAATGAATATTCTGCAAGATATTCTATTATGGAAGATGAATTTTATATCCCCAATGCAGAAGTTTTATCACCACAATCAAAAATCAACCACCAAGGCAGAGATGAAAGCAAACCCCTAAGTGTTGACCAACAAAAAAAGGTTTTGCAATTACTAAAAAATGATGCAAAACAATGCTATGACCACTATCTAGAAATGATTAATCAAGATAATCAGGGCAATATTGTTGACGAAAACAAAGATGGTTTAGCAAGAGAATTAGCAAGAATAAATTTGCCAGTTAATTGCTACACTCAATGGTATTGGAAAATTGATTTGCATAATTTACTTAATTTTTTATTCTTACGTGCTGATAATCACGCCCAATACGAAATACGCCAATATGCTAATGTAATGTTAGACCTTGTCAAAAAATGGGTGCCTTATTGTTATGAAGCTTTTTTTGAACACAGAATTGCTGGCAAAGAATTATCAGGATTAGAAATTGATATTTTAAAAAGAAAATTAAAAGGCGAGAATATTACTCAAGAACAAAGTGGCGTTAGTCTTAGGCAATGGATTGAGCTAGAAAAGACTTTTGATTTATAAGATACTAAGCGTGGTGGCTATGGTTCAACTGGTAAATAATTTTAATAATAAATAATTTTAATAATAAATATTATGTCAATAAACGGAAATACTAAATACAGAATTGCTAACAAATGGAACGAGGAGACTAGTGAATTTGATAAAGATCAATTCCAATTTGAAAACAAAGGCAATTTTGCAATTGGAAAGTTAAACTGGTCAATTAAAAAAACTGATAAAGAAGGAGCTACTTTCTTTTTAAATGCCTCAATGAAATTTATTTGCTTCAAAGAAACTATGGCTTTGATGGAAAGCAATCTAAGTGCTAAATTTACTATTAATGCTAGTTTAGAGCCAGTATCATTTGATGGAAAAGATGGCAAGAAAGTCAATTACCTTCAATTTATAATCTACCAAGCTGACATTGTGGAGCAAGTAATTGATGCTCACAACGAAGCAAAAGGCAATGGCTACCAGCCAGAAAAAAAAGAAGAAGATTTGGACGATATTCTTCCTTTTTAAAACGGTATTTATCATTGACAACTAGAGTCTTAATGAATATAATTAGCTTTTATTAATTAATCTTTTTAAATATGAAGAAATGTTTTAAATGTCAAAATACTAAAGAATTATCAGAATTTTACCAACATTTACATATGATAGGTGGGAGAGTTAACAAATGTAAAGAATGTAATAAAACAGATGTCAGAGAAAATAGATTGACTAAAGTTAGTTATTATAGGGAGTATGATAGATTGAGAGGCAATAGAATTACAAAGGAAAAATCTCAAGAGTGGGGAAATAAATATCCTGCTAAAAAATTAGCCCAAACATTAATACATAACGCAATCAGAGCCAACTTATTAGACAAACAAGACTGTGAACAGTGCGGCTCTAAAATATACATACACGCCCACCACGACGATTATTTAAAGCCATTTAACATTAGATGGTTATGTGCCGCTCACCATTCACAATGGCATAAATTGAATGGAGAAGGAATGAACGGATCAATACAATTGGAAGATCTGCAAATTAAGAGTATTACTCAATTCCAAACTAAATAAATAACAAATATGACAAATAAAATCGCAGAAATAGAAAAAATATATATTATTCCAGAGTTTGTAAAACTTAATCCTGAAAAATATCAGGACGAGCTTACAGAAATTTATAATAAGATTATAGCACATTGCAAAAATAAAGACCTTTCTGATTCCTCCAAAAAGATGGTGATTGAAGGATTTATAGGGCTTTTAAAGGAAAAGGAATAATTATGGACATAGGGATAATTTATATGTTTTTGGGGCTATTCTACGCAGTAGCATTGTTATTCAGTTTAATATTTTGGCTAGTAGGATATATGGAAAATATACCACATTATAATCGCGGAGGCAGAAATTTATCTTTAATTTTACTCTCAATACTAATTATTGGTCTAAGTATTTACCATAGTGGTTTGGCAATACCTTCTCACGATAAAATGCAACAAATAAGAGAATCAAGATGCAAGTAAAATTAGATGATTTTACCTTCACATTCCACGAGCAATATAAGAAAGATTGTATTGAGTGCGGTAATAAAACAAGAGAATTTTTTTTTAATAACCCTGTTGAGTTGATGGTAACGATGCACGGTAATGTATAATTGTAAGTTATTTATTAATAGCATAAATATAATTAGAGAAAATGAAAACGAATAAATACTTTGCCAAGAAAACTGGCGGTTATGATAGCAAGAAGGAGGCAAAGAGAGCCTCACAACTTGAATTATTACAAAAAGCAGGAGTTATAACAGATTTAGCAGAACAAGTCCCCTTTATTATCCAGGAGCCGTTAAAACATAAATCAGGAAATGAAAGAGGAATTAAATACCTAGCAGATTTTGTTTATTTTGATACTGAAAAGAAATCTTGGGTAATAGAAGATGTTAAGAGTCCAATTACAAAGAAATTATCAACTTATATTATGAAGAGAAAAATGGTTAAAAAACTTTTTTATCAATATTTATTCTTAGAAGTTTAAATAAATAACGTCTAAATAACGTCTAAAATTCAATAAGTTCGGATAAATTACAACCCCATAAACAAAGGCTTCAAAGCCTAAAGTTTAACTAAAGTTTAACTAAAGTTTAACTAAATAATGTCTAAATTATGAATATAAAACAAAGAAAAATACAAATGATAATAGGGGATATGGAGGTTGACGATCTTTATGGCTATAATGGGCTTGACACTATAAGAAAAACTGTTAAAAATTTTTGTGGCGAAGAAAGTGAGTTAGAGCAAGATAAAATAGTTGGGGAAGTTTGTGATGAAATCAAATTTTCTTTATAATTTGACTTTAGTTTCTATCTTATTATTTATATTGCTTGACATTGGATTTAATAAATTGTAAGATACAAATTGACGCTTCGAATGTTAATTTTATCTTTTGTCTGATCGTAACTAGCTTTGCATAAGCTAGAAGCGTTAAAACAAAAGGATAGAGCGACCAAATCTCGACAATTTGGTCGTCCTTCTCATTATAAAAAATCTTTATCCACAAAACATTGATTGCTATGACTAATCGTTAATTGATGGTAATCACCGTCTAAATGTTTATATAGGGCTTTGCAGGCAATGGTGCTATTTAGCAAAAAGAATTTATGTTTAAATCTAGGATTATCAGTAGCTAAAGAGCGACCAAGTAGCACGCAACCTAAAATATCATCAATAGTATTGCCCTGATGGATTTCAATATTAGTTCTAGTCGGCACATTTTCAATCTTAAAATATTTAAATTTACCTGCAAAATCTCTAGTTAGGGGATAAGTTCCTTCTTGGATACAAGGATGATAACCATTTTTTGGACGCTCTAAAGTCCTGCAATGCTTGTCATTGATAATAAATGGGGCATCATCTATATACAAATAACCAGTGGTGCCAGCATCGTCATATAAATTTCTTCTAATTTCTACTCTACTCATTAATTTTTTTAATTAGTTCTTTGCAATAATCTTTGTAAGTTTCTTGAGAATTGCCACATCTTTTGCAATACAAAATATTTTTAGCTAAGATATCTTCTTTTAATGTCCTACTCAAACAAGATAGCTCCTTAACAGCTGGAAAGTAAGGTTTGGATATAATTAAACAATCATTGCTTACTATTGTTTCTTGTGGCTTTGGGTTTGATTTGCAAGAGGTTATTAAGCATATCATCGCTAAGGCTATCAACAATAGTATTAGATTCTTGTCTATCCTTGACCATTTCAATTGTTTTATTAGCTTGTTTAAGCTGTTGTTTATTTTTCTCAAAATCAGAACCTTTTTTAAATATAAATAAAATTGAAATTAAGAAAGTTACAAAACCAGTAATAAATTTAATCATTTTTCTTTAATTGTTTTACAATTAAAGATATATTCTCAACAGTAATTATTTTTGTGAGAAATAAAACAAACACTACTAATCCACCCATCAAATATAGAAATTCCATATAGGACTGACTAGCTAACATAGAGTCTGCACCTTTGATAATAAAAAATAATAATACCCCAGACGCAACAAGGCTAATAATTCTTTTGTGCGAAAATTTACCGCCTAAGTCTTTTAAAAAATCAAAAATTTTCATTGTAAATATTGTTTGTTAAAAATTGTAGTAACCGCCAAAAATTAAACCTGATTCTAAATCTAATTTTTGATTAGGCAAAAGAAAAGTAGTCGAAATTGAAAACTTGTTATTAATAAAATAAGTTAAATTTAAACCAAAAACAAAAGCACGGTTTGTGTTAGTTGCTAAAATAGCATTTTTACTAATAATATGACTCTTTACTTTAACTTTTGTTATAACAAAAGCAGGAATAACCCTATTTAGCTGATAACCAGCCAATAAAGAGTCAGAGGTAAGTTTTGTTTGTGTTTGGTACAAACTGCCATTGCGAATATTTTTAACTACTCTAGTGAGAGGTTTATTGAGCAATCTATTAGTGTAAAAACTTAAAATGAATTGAGATTCAGGCAATTTGTAATTTACTCCTAAATTTAAACTTGTTGGTTGTAATTGATCCTGAAAACTAATATTTTTAAAATTTTTATCATTAGTTTTTACAATTGAAATAGAAGTGCCAATTGCTAAATTAATTTTAGCTATAGCATTACCACTTAATAATGTAAATACTATTATCGGTAATATAATTTTATAATTCATTATAAGTATTCTTTTTATTAATTTTTTCTAAAGATTTGTTATGCATTTCATTGTTTTTATTATGCTCCATAATCTTTTCAAATTGTTGATTGATATAAGCAGAGCAAAACTTTTCTAAATCTTTAAAATCTAATCTTTCTGACTGAGCAGAAATTGCTAACTGTGTCTTAATGCTAGCCTTAAAAATTGTAATATTATTGTCAACCATAGCCTCAATATGTGTTCGTAACTCATCAAATCTAACATTTAAATCAGTTTTAACAATAGCAATGTCTTTTGCTTGCTCACCAATTCTATAATTTTGGTGATCTATTTTGTCAGCAACTCTACCCACAAATAACTTATAAATAATACCGCCCATTATCATTAATAATGTTAATAGCATTACAACAGCTTGAGATATCCCAAGAGTGCCAATTAAATTTATTAAAATATCCATATTAAATTTTCATCGTAGTTAAAGTTTTTTTAATAATCTTAATGGGGCAAAAAGATTTATTGCTAGAAGAGTTAGTTACAATATTAATTTGATAATTATCGTTGTTTGTTTTAATTTTTACAAACCAAGCTTTATTAATTTTAACAATAGTATTTTGTAAAATAATATTGATACTAGGGTAAAGAGGAGCTAATTCTTGGACGTTTTCAACGTAAAAAATTTTATCAAAATCAAAACTATTTAAAAAATCTTGAGTTTCATTATCAATGCTATTTTTTTGAAAATAAAAAGGATTAATATTTTGAGTTATTGAATAACTACATTGGATATTATTTTTTTGATCGCAACCTTCTACTCCAATAAATTCATATTTATTCTTATTAATTTTAATAGAAGAAATATAATAATTATTACAAAGTCTTAACAATTTATCTTGTGCTGGTAATTGTGTATAATAAATATTGAACAAAAGTAAAATAGAAATTCCAAATAATATACCAACAATAATACATCCAAGACAGAATTTAACGCTTACTTCTGTCATTTTGTGAAATTTTAACATATTGTTTTATCAAATTTATAAAAACCTAAATTACATAACAATTTATTGGCAGTTTTTGGACTGTATTTTCTAGTTTTATAGCTAACATTTAACAAATTAGCAGTTATTAATACTTCAATAACGGATTCGCTACAAAACGAACGTTTTTTTGTATCAAACATTCGCCAAAGCCATTTCCATTGGAAAGCTGAAGTTCCGGCTTCAAACGCTCCATAACTAATATTTCTTGATTTCATTAATTTCATAGCATTAAATAATTCAATGCTTTTGTTGTTTGTTAAAGGCATTATTCTATTAAAACTATCAATTACAGACCATTTAGTTTTATATTTTTTCTTAAAATCTTCTAAACTTATTAAATTGCAACCTTCTCCATTAACATTTAGTATGTTATTATTACAAAAAATAGCCATATGCTCATATTTACTACCAGTTGTCCATTGAATAACATATTTTAGAGGTTTTGTAAAAAGCAAATAAAAAGAAAATTTACTTGTAACTAATAAATAACTGCCATTTTGCATTATCAATTTTTTTAATTATTAAAAGAAATTATGTTACCGTCTTTATTTACTCTAATTTCTTTAGTAGGTTTATACTGCTTACCATCGCTATCTACCATAATATTATAAATATTTATCTTATCCAAATCTGTTAATAAATCTATTATTGCAAAATGAAAATACTTTATATTATGACAATAGCCCCTCCTAGCGTGAGTAATGCTTTCTATTTTTTCCAAAGTTTCAATAGTTAATTTTGTTGTAATATTTTTGTTATTTTCTAAAATAAAATTTCCTTGATAATCAGTCAATTTGTGATAATAACATTTATCAATATTAGAATTAGCTTGAGATTTAGCAGATTCTAAATTATTAGTAAATTTTTGATCTACCAAAACTGGCTGAATATGTCCGTTTGTGATTCTAATTAATCTTGCACCAATATCATAAAATTTTTCAACTTTAGATTTTAATGATAATTTTGCCAAAAAAATTAAATTTTGTAAATCTTTCTTAGCAATATAATCCATTTTTTCTAAATCTGTCATCAATACAGCTTGATTATTTACTAATTTACAAAAATTTATATCAGGATCAAAACCATCAGGAGCTGTGTAATCGTGATTTATTTTAAAACCTGAGGTATCAGGAGTATTGCAGTAGTTTTCCGCGATATAATTTTTTTGTTCATTTTCTTTGTCAAAAGAGATAAAATATTTCATTTTTTGTGTTGTGTTTAATTATTATTTAAATCATTCCTTTAAATATTGTGTAAAATATTCTACCCCAGCCATTGCTGTATAATTTTATAGTGTAATCTTTTTGTAAATAAAGGTGAATATAAGCCGTGTAAGAATCGTAATAATTAACTTCATTGTTTGTGCTTGGAACTGTTGCCATTGAGCTGTCTCCAAAAAACTTGTATGTTGATGATAAGCCACCTGTTGAGCTATTGGAATAATAATTATTTGGCGCAAATACACTACTGCTTTTTGAACGCTTTGTAGTATCATATCCTCCTGCGGCAGAACCTTGCAAAATGCTAGTTTTTATAGCAAGGTTTGCACCGTCCCAATAAATTGATATTGTGGTGTCGTTAAAAATCTCTGTTGTAGAACTTCGTGCTATATTACCGACTTGGATACCAGAACCTAAAAGAGTCTTAAAGTTATCTAATGTCTCATTTTCAAATCTTGCATTACTACTATTATAAAGTAAAACATCATTATTAGCTAAACTAGTTAATGAATTTGCAAAAATATAATTTACTTGAGTTGAAGTTAAATGGTATCTTTCAGATGAGCTACCACCTTGTAAGGTGCTTAAATTATTGTGACTTAAAATACCAGCAACAACTGTAGGCGTTCTATTTACCCAAGTATCACTGCTATGTGTTAGAAAATCATTGTTGTCTAAGTTACTTAAATTAACTGGTAAAATATTATTAATTTTGACTAATTGTGAATCTGATACGTGATTAAAATCATCTATGGAGCCTCCGCCCTGCTTACCATATAAACTGTTGTGAGATTTAGTATTTAAATTACTTTGAACAGTTGCTATATTTGTATGAAGTTCGTTTGAAGAGCCAATTATGGTTTGGTCGCTTGTGTCAAATGCAGTTTCTGATGCAGAACCTAATTTAATAGCTGTGGATACATTCTCATCTTTAAAACCACCAGCTTTTAGATTTAGGTTATTGTTTGAATCAATTTCAATAGCTGTTTCTATTACTTCTTTGCCTGCATTGTTAGTCTTAACAATTTTATTAGCACCTGTAAAGTTTAGTAATGAATATATTACTTTATCTGATCGCCTAACCCAATTAGCACTATCAGAACGATAAAAACCAGATAATTTTGTAGGTGTTAAAACATCGTATTGTTTTACATAATATGTTTGATCGGTGTAAGATGACGCAGGAGATGGAAGATTATTAAAATATCGCACTTCACCATCAAGAATATCGCCATTATTTGCCACAACATAAGCTGTGCCATTCCATAGATATAGAAGCAGACTAGTTTGATCAACATAAATTGTTTTGATATTCCCAATAGTTGGAAAGCTAGCAGAAGATTCATAACTAGCAACTTCACCCTTAATAATTGCAAATATATCTTTAAACATTTTTTCTTATAATTGAGTTGTGCCTGTAAAATCATCATTAAAATCTTGCCCAATATCTGTAAAATCATCATCAGCGTTATTGCTTTTTGATTGCAACTTGACATAAGCACCCGATCCCGTGACACCACTTATCTTTAATAGAATATTTCTAGTTAATTGCAACGGCTCATAAAATGCTTTAATATTACTAGAAGCAGTGCCAACAATGACTAATTTAAAACTTAACTCCCTTTGAGGAAGATGGAAGATTGCAGAGCTTCCTGTCGTGGCATCTAATATTTTTGTTGACATAGTTTGTCTTATTCAAAATTTATATTTACAGCTTCTACTTGTGCTAAATTGATACAAGCATTAACTTCATTAATTAAAGTAATTTCTTGAAAATATCCACTGCTTCTTTTAGCTAAAATTAAACTGCCTAACTCTTTCATTTGTGCTTTTGTCAATAATACTGCTTGACCAGTTACATCAAGCCAATTAATAGATGACCCCATTATAGCTAAAGCACTAGTTAGATTATTGCCAGAAGTTAATGTATTAATAAACGAAGAGCCATTGTAGACTATATCACTATACATAAACTTATTCCTAGCAGGAACTATTGAAGTTAGTTTTAAGGTCTTTGCTTGCTCTAATTCAAAAGCTGTTGCCTCTACATCTGTTGCTAGTTCATTTTCATCTCTAATATTCTTTGAGAGTTGAAAATAACTATCTGCCTCAAAGACTTGAATTTCACCTGTTATTTTGTTTTTTGTGTATATTTTCATAATATTATAAATTATAATCATAAAATCCTGTTGTTCTTATATAGTAACTAATACTTGCATTAGTTGTACTAAAATCAACTCTAATGGTCGCATCATCAGTTGTAATTTCTAAGTTAAAACTTCCATAGTTATTCCTATAAAAGTTACTATCGTGGTTACAGAACCAATTGTTATTTGACGCAGTAGGTGTTTGCACATTTCTAAGTGGAGAACTCAATAAACCGTAAGCAAGTATGTCTATATTCGTGAGAGATGTTGACATAAAATTTAATATTGCATCAATAAGAATACCACTAGGAACAGTTATTGTGGGTAATGTAGTAGTTGTTGAAATGCTTGTGTCCACATCTAAAATACTATTACTATAAAGGCATTTATAACTCCCATCTCTATTAAAAATATAACTTCCATTTCTAATATTAGAGCTACCATCAGTTACTAACGAAGCAATCTTTCTTTTTTTGGTATAACCACTAGGCATTGTTGGACTAAGTGAGGCACTAAATAAAGCATCACTAATACCACTTGTTGGGTTATAAATTGCAAATAAGTGATAAGTTGAATCAATTGCAACAGTTCCTGTGTCTAATCCTCCGTTATCAGTCCCAGCAACCCAAACAGCGTCAATCTGCTTTGTCATTGCCCCCAAAACTGCTTGACCTGTTCCATCATCAAATTGGAAGTTGCCAGCAGTAAGGTCAATATCGTGTTGTGTGTCTGTGCCGTTTGAAATTGTGATTTGTTTGGGTAAAAAGGTTTGACCAACTGCTCCATCTGTTCCTTGTCCTAAATTAACATTATTTTGGAAAACCCCGGAAGCATTGTAGAATTTTAAAAAACCACCTTCTCTCAACTTAATATTATTTATCAAAGTGCCATTAGTTCCTAAAGTCTCATCACCAATATCACCGTCTGCGAAAGCTCCGTTAGTATCAATACAAACTAGAGCATCTTGACTTTGTCCACCAATATTTTGGTTATACTCATCAGGATTTGCAATTTGCCCTACAATTGCTGGTAATATTGAGCTTGGTTTTGTAAATTCTCCCGCCATATTATAAAATTTCTTGCATTTTTATTTTTGTTTTAAAATTAGAGTGCTTGACATCTCTAACAAGCCAAGTTGCGTTATTAGGAATACTATCTGCTTGTAATGATTTTCTCCATCTCTTACCTTCTCCCCATTTTGAAATGCCCCATATAAAAGCATCATCAGGTATAATTGACGGAGATTCAACCTTTATCTCATCTAAAATGAAAATATCCATAAAATATGGTATTTCTAATAAGAATTCCCTTTTTTTTAACTTACCAACAGATCCAATTACATCAATTAGGTTTTGTCTTTGCGTGTTATTAGTAACACATTTTACATCAATTGTTTGGCTTCTATTGTAAGTATTATCTGATGCGACAAATTTAATTGTAGGTTCGTCTGTCCAATAAAATAATTCAAAGATATTTGAAATACCATTATTAAATTGGCTAAATTTGATTAATTTTTTGGCATTAACGGCAAAGGAAGTAGGATTGCCACTATTGACTGGTTTATAATAAAAAACATCGTTCTTTACATAAAAAAAAGAATGCCCAACACTTATATTTTCAAAAACTGTAAATAATTGTGTTTGTTCTTCATATTGAGACATATCAATTGAAGTAGCATTATAACCAGCGGATATATTAGCCACATCAACGCTAAAGAAATCTGTGAATTCGCTTCTATTCATTATCTCATAAACGACATCATTAAATGTTGTTGATGTCAATGTTGAGACATCTGCAACGGTGTATTGTTTTAATAAGAATGATAATAAATCAAGACATTGTAGTGTTTGCTTAAAGTTCTCATCATCAACCTTTGTGGCTGTTCCAATGCCATCAATAAATCCTTGAAAAACAACTTTATAAACAGGCACAGGAGCGGAGGGTGTTGTGTAATTATCGACATAGCCATCTTTGACTCTAATTAATGATTTATGACGGATAAAACCTTTAAAAACTGAGCCACTGTTTATTTCATCATCAAATTGACCATTCTTTGAATTAAGATTAATCATAACATTGCCGCTTGTGACAATTCCAAAGTTGTAGCTATTGTTTGCGATACTAAAATTAATACTAGCCGCCGATTTTTCTAATAATTCTAAACCCGTCAAATCAACTACATCTTGCCAGTCGCTCTCATAAGTGCCGTCAATATTCCTTCTTTTTATCTCAATTTTTCTACAAAACTCTCTGACAGAATATCTATCATACATTTGCGTTATTGTTAGTGTCATTATGCAACCTCGACTAAGTTAAAATCTACATCAATGCCCGAAAAGAAAGCATTTTTGCTAAATTGCACGCTATCAGATTTTTGGAATGCAACTTTGTATAAATCTCCAAATCTATATGGCTCTTGCATCATCACAATACTATCTTCTTGATCGTCATTAATCCATAACCACATCTCTTGTTCTCTCTGCAATACGGTATCAATAATTGCATTATCTATCGCGTTGTAATGAGCCTTGAATTTCAACTTAAAAGAAAACTCCCTGCCTTTATTAATTATATCATATTTGCCACTGTTAAGCCTTGCTACTGCTTGTATTCTTGTCCGTTTTGGTTGTATATCGTTATTATTAGCAATTCGCCCTAATTCATTAAATGCATAGCATTGCTGTATAGTTTTTTCAGAGTTTGCAATAAGGGTATTGCTCCCGATAAACTTAATTTTAGAAATACTAATAGTTGTAGCTAACTCATAGAAATAACTATCCCCAGCATTAGATTTTATTAATGTAAAAGCACTAGCAGAAGAGAGAGCGACATAACCTGCTCCGATGTCAACTTGTATAGACAAATCAGTAATATTGGTATTGGTAGCAAATATTCTATTAGTTGCATTAGGAGCTTCTAAAACCCTTTCTAAACTAATACTAGTTCCATCTGTTCCTTGCCCTGCTGTTTGCCAAGACAATTTTTGGTTTTCATTGAAAGCTAAATAAGCAATAGCATTGCCACTGCTAGCTGTGTAAGTGCCTCCAAAATTAGTAAATAGATAATTAGTATCAAAAAATCTCATTATGTTGCATTCCTAGTTGGTATTGCAGGGATTATATTTTCAGCGATTAATTGTCCTAGTCGCTCGCCAATACTTGTAATGTCTTCATCGTTCATTGTGCCAACAAATTGAGCACCTTCAAAGCTAATATTGATATTAGTAATGGGAGCATAAACCCCGTTATCATTATTTGCAATATTTCCTCCACCTAAAGTTAAATCACCACTCCTTATAGCATCTGAGAAGGTAGCGGGGACAATCATTTCGCCTTTGTGAACATTTGCTAATTGATCGCTAGGAATATTTGGTGTTCCTACTGCAAAAGAAGCCCCGCTCGCTATTGCTAACTTTTCTACTCCATATGCAGTTACTAATGCGGCAGCAGCAACACCAGCAGCAACACCAGCAGGACCGGGGATTATTGTCGTCATCCCAGTGAAAGCCGCCATTGCTCCTCTTGCTGTGTCAATAGTGATTTGGACTATTGCTGCCGCTTTACCGATCGCCGCTAGTTCTCTGCTTTTAGAATTTTGTAAAGCTACTAATTCACCTGCAACAGCTTTTGCAGCCTTCACATTTTCAGAATTCAAAAACTCTTCTATTGCTAGTTGTTTTTTCCCTTTTATGACTCTTGCTTTTAAATCGCCAGTATCTTTCTTAGTCTTAATCTCGACAAGTTTTGCATTTTTCTCAACATCAATTATTATTTGTTCATCTTTTTTTAATTGCAACGCCTCCAACTCTGTTTCATCTTGGGTCAATTGCATTTCGTTGATAGTCTCATTCATCAAGATTTGGTTCTCTTCGTATAATACTAATTCATCATCATACTGAGTCTGTAAAGCCTCATTTTTAGCTTCATTACTTAGTTGCTGTAATTCTAGTTTAAAATCTTCCGTTGATATTTCGTCAGCGATAAGTTGTTTATTTAATTCTTGTTTCCTAAGTGCATAATCACCATCAAGCAATAATGCTTCTTGCATCTTTAGTGTTTTATTATCACTTATCAACTGCTCTGCTTCGCCTTGATTAGCGACATAACCTGCTAAATAGTTTTTCTGTTCCTCTAGTAACGATTGGTTTTCAGCTTTTAATGAGTTGAGTTTATCCCCTGCTGTTTCTGTAGGGGTGTTAACTGTATTAACTTTTTGAGTCTTATCTGGTAGATCAGCACTTGGTGCTTCATCAATATTTGATTTGATTTTAGTATTAAAACGGTCTTTCTTTAACTCATCAAGTGATGCATTAAGTTTGCCAACATCATTAATAATACTAACGGTTGCATCATTAAATGAATCAGATAAATCTTTAGTCCAGCCAAAGCCTGGCACTTTTGACAACAAAGCTAATTTTGCCAATATAGCATCAACTACAACAAAGATATTTTGTTGCAATAATTTGAAAGCCTTAACAACTTCTAATAATGCAATTTTTGTGCTGTTAGAAAATGAATCAAAGCTATCAACTAGCCAGCCAATTGCTCCAATTATTGCTGTAGCTACTAGAATAAATGGATTGGCAGATAACGCAAGAAGGGCAATCCTTAGCCCATAAACTGCACCGATAACAATACTAAGCCATTTTATCAATGGTTGAGAAATTAGTGTTTTAATACCAATTGCAACTAATTTTATTGGCTGTATTAATAAGTTGAGGGCTTTTAGTGTTATACTTGCAAAGTTAGTAATAGCTTGTTTATTATTATCAATAACAACTCTTAAATTCTCAAACCAAATCAACATTGAGTTGACAACCTTTTTAGCAACAGGTAATAATGCTTGACCTAAGGCGATTTTGACTTGATAAAAACTATCAGCCATATTGCTAACAGTTCCTAAGAAAGTTTTGCTTTGATTTTCCATCAAATTGAAAAATCTACCACCTTCTGTCGCCAAGCTTTCTAGTGCTGTTTTGACTTGTGCAAAGCTAATTTTACCAGCTTCTTTCAATTTTAAAATTTCAGCTTCAGTTTTACCTAAGCTAGTTGCTAATGCTGCTAATAATGGAACGCCTGCTTGTGTAAATTGATTTAAATCTTGTCCCATCAATCGCCCTGTGGTCTTTACTTGACCAAATGCTAGAGCTAATCTTCCCATATCAACACCAACACCAGCAGCAATATTGCCAAGCGTTCCCATTGTGTCAATAATGTCTTCTTGGGCTATGCCATAAGCAAGCAATTGTTTAGTTGTTTGAAATATACCCTCAATCTCAAAGGGGGTCTTTTTAGCAAATTCTATTAAGTCTTTTTGCAAGCTTGCGGCTTCTTTTGCACTACCTAACATTGTAGTCAAGGCAATATCTACCTGCTCCATTGCACCCGCAGCTTGTAATGAGCCTTTGACCAAGTCCTTAAATTTACTGGTCAATACAGTTAATCCAATAACAGAGGCTAGTTTTTTTAATGTTGAAACTAGGGAGCTACTACTTTTATCTGTGGCTTGGGCAGATTTGCCCATTTGATCAAGATTTCTATTAATATCTTTTGTTGTATCAACAATTAATTTGCCATTCTCAAACTTACCTTTTAAAATAATTTCTTCTTCAACTGACATCTTTACCCTCCATTATTTGTCTTAATTGCTCTTTTGTTAGCTCGTTTTTCATTTGCAATGTAGGATTGTTTTTTTGCAATTGTTTTTCCAAAATTTCGTTCTTTAATTGAGAACTCATCTTGTCAATTTGTGATTTAGCTTTTTTGCTACCGCTAACATATGATCCCGCCAAAGATTGAATATTAACATCTTCAATATTCTTCTTTTTATTCAAGATAATTGCTTGCTCCAAGCAATATAATAATTCTAGTTCGTCCATCTCTTTAATATCATTAAGCGACCAGCCATAGGTACTAGCAATATATGAATAAATTGCGTTTATATCCTCCACTATCCCGTCTGACGGGATAGTTTTAACATATTCAGAATATTCCTTGATTTTGGCACAATTAGTTTCAATAAATTTCTGTAATTCTACTTGTTCAATATCTAAATTATCAGCAGTTTTTAATTCCTTTTTATCCCTAGGATTTAGGAATTGCCAAATTGTTAGATGAAGTTTTAATGAGAATTGTTTAAAAAAATCTTGCTTGACTTGAAGAATTGATTTTGTGATTTGATATTTATTTAGTAGTTCATCTTGGATTAGTTTTATAAAACTGTCAAAGTCTTTGGCTTCATAATTATAATGACTAAGAACATTATCAACAAAGAATTGTCTTCTTGGTGCGTTCATCTCTTTCAATGTATATGTAGCTTTGTTTATAATAAGTTCCATTTTCTTTTGAAGAGATGAAGGGGAGGGGGCAGGATTAGCCCCCTATTTTAATAATTAACGATTAATAAACTTGCTTTCAGCAACATAGGCTACAGTAGCAGGTTGTAGGACCTTGATTGTTGCTTCCATACTTGACCAATCATTCTCTAAGTGAGAAGGAAGAATAGATGCAGAACCAACACAACGAGGGTATCTGGTTATTACTAACTTGCCACCAACACACTCACTAACAATGGTTAGTTCAAATTCTCTTTGACAAGCTCCTAATTTGCCAATCTTATAATCCAACAAATATGTTGATATTGGGTTGACTTCAAAAGTCGCAATATCGCCAGGTGTCATACCGATAGTCCCAGAACCACCTGTAAAAGTAATTCCTTGATATTCAACAGTTGAGCTACTTGGAATAGTGATTGCAGCAGCATTAATCTTTAATGTTGAGTCTTGATATTCAACTTGACCTGTAACATCAGTATCAACATAAATATCAATAGTGGCTGCTGCTGTGCAGACTACTTTATATTTACCCAGCGAAAGATTAGCTGCCGTTCCAACGGCAACGGAGGCAATACCAGTTGTGGCATCAACAACAGAAGCATTTTTTGCATTAGTGATTGCAGTAATTGATCCTGCGGCTTCACCTGTTGCAGTTTCTGTATCAGAACCAGCAACCCAAGGGGCAAGGAATCTTAACAACTCTTTGTCAAATTGTTTTAGAGTCAAAGTCATTTCACCAGAGGCACGACCCGGGGCAGAACCCCAAGGCACGATTGAAGAACCGCCTTCTAAATCAATTAATTCTTGTTTTAAATCAGCCTCGGCAGAACCAAGTATTTTAGCAGAACCCCAATATGTAGGGTCTAAATTATCTTTAAATGTTGCTTGATGAATGCCAAAACTAGTTAATGCTTTACTTTGTGTCATAATTATTGGTTATTTGATTAGGTTACTAGAAATTAAACTTTGAATAAAACTCTTTTCAATACCCTTTGGTATTTCTTTCCCTTCTATCAACTCAAAATTATCATTGCAGATAATTTTAATAGTCTTTTGTGCTATATAGATTCTTGGTTTATCAAGATGAATGATTTTATCTTGTTTTTGATCAGCACTATTATTTTTTATAGACAATTTACTCCTCCAAATTTATTAATATTACTTATATTTACGCTAAGCATGGCACTAACTCCGCCAAGCTTTGAATAAGTATCTCTATCATTGCTTAAATCGCAATCAATTATTGTAATTTTCCCACCTTTTGCAAGCCTAGAAAATAGGATATTATCATTAAATAACTTGTTTAATAATCCATCCATTAAAGTTTTAATATCAGTTATAGGATTTACCCCGTCCGCTAATACAAAAATCAACTCCATCTTGTATAATTCAACTGCAGAATTATATTGAAATTTCTCATAATCAATACCTGCTACTTTTATAAAAAGTTTAGGCAGTTCAGTATCCGCCACTTTCTGTAAATTCAGCTTCAACTCATCAACGCTTGTAAATCCATTTGCCAAAGCAACTGTCTTAATTTCTGTGATAATATTTTGAAGACTAGTTGACATTGAATAATTTTGTTAGCTCTCGTTTGATAATTTCTTTCTCTTTACTGCCAATTCCAAAAAATGGGGTTCTGGCTTCGTTGCCTTTCATTTTATTTACATTTTCAGCACCGTTAAAAAACATCTTGGCACCACCACTAATCTTGCTAGTGCTAAGTGATTGCCACATCTTACCGCTAAAAGTCAAATCTCTATATCCAACCTGCCTTCCTTTGTTGCTTTTCCAATCTGCATATGCAGGCTTGTAAGGACTTAGAACCTTACCGTCTAAACCTTCGCCCTTTCTTTGCACTCTCAATTGTATTGAGCTGTTTAATAATTGAGCTGTTCTCTCTAAAAAATTACCAGTCTTAAATTCTTGTTCTAATTTCTTTAGCTTCTCACCTACTAGCCTAAAATTGCCATTTCTTTTAATTGTAATCATCTTGATAAAAAAGCAGTGTTAGAAACATTTGCTAAAATTTCGCTATTATCAACTACTCCGTCCTCGTCAAAATCAATTTGTAATAGTGCTAGTGAGTCCTTAATGCCATCATTGTAGCTCTTCTCATACATATTATAGCCCTTAAAACTCTCAAAGCTATCTTGATCAATTGACAAATCTTGGTATATCCTAGCCAAAACATAATACGCGAAAGATTGTTGTAATTGTGCTAAATTTAGAATATTAGCCAATGGGTCAAAATCCGTCTTGTAATAGTTTTTCAAAAACGCAAAAACTTTATTTGTAATATCATTGTTAGCTTGATTATATTTCTTTAAAATCAAGGAATCTGTCATCTTAGTTGTATTAGATGAGTCGCTTTCAATCTCCGCTAGCCTATCCCTAGCAATAAACTCAATAGAATAATCCACATTACCTGCTAATGAGTTAGCAAAGCTAAGCGTCGTTGCTGTGTTACCTGTTATTTGATATTCAATGCCAGAAATAACAATATACCAACTCTTGTAATAATTAACTGTAAATGACGCTCCGCTATTTGTAATACCGCTTGCATCATAACTTGTGCTTGTGCCTGTGATTTTATCAAAAATCTTTGTCATTATTTAAGTAATTCAGCTTTCTTATTTTCAACTAGAATTGATAATTTTTCTTTACCCATATTTGGATGAAATTTTATCTCTAAATCTTGAGCTTCTAATTTTAATAATTCTAACTCATCATCAACTTTATCAAAACAAACCCAGTTTGGATTATTTATTAGATATTCAGATAATTTTTTATCAGCGTCTAAAATGCCGTTGAAAGTGATTTTTCTATCTTCAAATGAGAAAACCCCAGTTTGAGTGTGTAAATTCTTAAATTTCATAATCATATTTATTGAATTAAGAGAGGAGTTTTTACACTCCCCTCATATTTAATATTAGATATTTAATCCAGTGATAATGCCGTGAGCTTTAGTTGAGTTTTCAACTTCAAGAGTAAGTTCAGTAACCAAGCTTTGAGATTGATTATCGTCACCAGGTGTTCTTGAATTTTCAGAAGTCAAGCCACTCATAACTCTAAGATTGACTTTTGATAAGTCAACCACTGCTACTTTATCCTTGGCCATATCAAAGCAAGAATAGATTTGAGCGACAACTCCACTACCATCAATCGGCAAATCGCCAACGAATGAAGTTACAAAATTGCCTAAACTTCTATCAATGTTTGATTTTTGCAATATAGGATTAGTGCCTGCTGTATTAAGTGCAGATAATCTCCTAGCTTGGTTTGGAGCACATAAAATCACAGGTTGTGATAATGCTCCCCCATCAGAATAAATACTCTCAATAACATTATTAATTAATGTTTGAGAGATATTACCACCAGTTGAGTCTATATTACCACCAGCTTTGCCTAGATAATGCAACAAGCCACCAGTTGTTCCCTCAATTGTATCAGTTCTGGCAACAGGGACGCCATAGAGTGCAGCACCTTCAATCTTGCGTGTTAATGCCACCATTGCAGAGAAAATTTGTTTCTGCATAGAGTTAGCTCCGTCATAAGTTCTTGAAGCAATTGCAGTTCTTGAAAGTCTCGCATCCGCACGAAATATTTCTGTATAATTAAAATCAATAGTTCCTTGTTGCACTCTAGCAGAGCCTTTGCTAGAAGCTTCATTTTGAGGAGTTGAGTTTAAAAACATAATATCACCAACAATCAAAGTAACTCCAGTTGTTGAGCCATAGTCCCTTGAAACGGTGATTGAAGTTCCGTTTGCATTTACAGAAGTAACACGTGCTAATTCAGTTTTAGAATTACCTGCTGCAGCTTCAAAACGCACGATTGAACCAGCTTCAAAACCAGTTGTAGAAGCAACATCAAATGTTACTCCATCACCATCAACTGCGAATGACGCAATAGCAGAGCTAAAAGGTGTTAGACTTTCATTAACCCATTCGTATTTATTGGCTTTAACGATGGGACTTTGTCCCGTGAGATCAAAAGAAGTTCCTAAACTACCTAAAAGTTTTAGGAATGAAGGAGATTGTGAGATTAGTAAATCAAATGCAGGCGAAACATCTCTAATGCCATTGTTCAAATCATAAGAATTTTGAGTCATAATATTAAGTATTTAAGATTTTCCCCAATAGTTCCATCGCTGGATTTGCCCTAGCATTTTTGCTAGGTGCAACTATTGGAGCTGTAGAAGTAGGCTGTCCATTTTCTGTTTCGCTCCGAGATGATCCTTTAGCACTAAATAAATATGATTTATTTTTTACTAAATCTCCAACTCTACTAGCGATTTGCACATCAGCTGTTTCCGAATCTATTAAATCAGTAATATCTACTAATTTTAATATATCGTCTGAGTTGATGGCGTTGTTCTTGTCTAAACCCCTTGCAAATTTATTTTGCAGGTCTTTTATTTTATAATTCCTTTCTGTTGACTCAAACTTGGTTTTGTATTCCAAAACTTCCTTTTCTTTAGCTTGAATCACATCTTGAAACTTTTTCTCCTCAATCAATTTATTTTCTTCGTCCTTTTTGTCCCTCTCTTCATAAACTGCCAATCTTTCTTTTAAGTCTTTTGAAGCTTTTTTTTGCTCTAAAAACGAATTCAAAGGCACAGTTTCAGCGGGTTTTTCTATCTTTTCAATAGGAGCTGTAGGTAAATTTTCAATCGGATTTATAGTTTCAGTCATTTGAGCCTCTTTTTTGAGTTTAAATAATTTTACGCTTTATCAAGCTAAAAAAGGCGTTATGTAAAATAAGCCTCACAAACAAAGATATTATGTAAAATAAGAAAGTCAATAAAAATTTGAAGTATTATGTAAAATAAGCTTTTTATTGTCCAGCACTTAAAACAAGCCTAGTATAATCTTTAATATCTTCTTTTGTGATTGGTATAATAGAGTGCCTACAATTGTATAACGTATTTCTAATAGCTGTCACTTGTGATAACTCGCTTGCAGGGAACCAATGCCATACCCAATGCTTGCAGGGATTATCTCTTGTTATTGCGTCGTCTGGTCCTGCATAAACATAAAACTCTTGTCCCGCCTCTTCAAATTTAGTCTTGTTAATATCTGTAAATAACCGCCCTAACCCCGTGTTTATTATAGTTGAAGCATTGCGTGCGTAGGCGGGGTATAACTCTTTTAATCCTGTCACTAATTGCTTTTCGCTAACACCTTTAGCTAGATTTTGAGTAAGTAGTGCTTGTAAGTCTTCTTTTAAGATTTTGGTATTAGCTAATAAATCACTTAAAACTGATGAGCCTTTTTTGGCTATTGCCTCAATATCCTTCTTTGTCAAATTGATTGAGTAATTAGCGATTAAGTATCGTTCTGTTGCTTGCAAAAAGTCTTTGAAGTCTTTTTTGGAATCTTTAATGATTTTATTTAAATTTGAATCAACATCTTTAGCAACCAGCGATGATGCCGTATACGCCTTCTTAATCTTGTTAACCGCAATTGCTTTATCAATTGATTTTTCTTTAAGAGCTATTGAAGCCCTGCCGATTGCGGTTGACGAGTCATCAATGCCCTTTATGATTAAATTAACCTCTTTTATTCTTTGTTTGGCGGTCATTATTCATTGGGCGTTTGATTTGCTAAGTTATCAACATTCTTATCTACAACTTTGGGTATAACTAACTCCCCTTGTTCGTTCGCTTGTGCAAAGTTATTAACATTCAACGGTTCTTCCTTTTGCAACTCATTTAGCTCTTTATTTGACTGCAACATTCTAACTAATTCGTCTCTGTCAAGATCAGGATTTAAATCACTTAACCAATCCAAATATGTTGATATATTGTTTTGAATTTCAACTAACCAGTCGTCCGTTACTTTATCTTTTGAATTCTTTTCTTCAAAATCAACGAGCATCTCAACCCCTTTGGGTATTTTTATTGAATTATCTCTATTATTAACTGCTTGCAATGTTCTAAATAAGTTTTGCTCATTATTATTCCAAATATCCCTTTGAGAATTGATCGCTGCAAACAACTCGTCATTATCCATCTGTTTATTTTCAGCACTCCTAACACTATTGGACGATATGAGAGAGTCCAGCGGTATATTATACATTGAAAACAGCATCTTTGTATTGAAAATGATTGACTCAATTACTTCTTTAATTTTGCCTTCGTTCTTAAACTCACCAATCTCATAGTTCTTACCGCTTTCAGTTCCAGGAACAGAATTGTTTTTAATACCAATATCCAAAATACCCATCGGGTCTAATACTCCATCGGCAGGCATATCAAGATTGATTGTATATTTTAGTCCAAATGAGCAATAACGCTCTAAATACCTAAGCTCTGTGATACTCATATTTAAGTCTTTGATGTATCGCACCACGTCATTGTCTTTCTGATCCCAAAAATCAGTAGCACTACCACAATTTCTAAAAACAACGAAAGGAGCAAAACCAGACCCGTTTATCTTAGTTTCAAATAACTTTTCAAACTCTTTTGAAGCCTCGTTGTCTAATTGTTCATTCTCTCTATTTGTGCCATTGTTGACTGTTTTAAAATCTCTTGACCAATTTTCAATCACTGGAACAGTTTGATTTAGATTTGTTGCTAAGTTTATTTCGTCTTGAATAAATGCTATTTGCTCCGCCATTGAAGCGTCATCATTCATTGTCTTAACTTGCAATACATCATTTTGTAAGAATACCATCTTTAACTTGCCCGTCTCATCTGTGATAATCTTGTAAATTGTTGTATTTAATAGATTTGTGAAACATTCAGCTTGCTTGATTGAGTTGTTAATATCGTCATTGTAAAGATTGTTCAACGACTCAAATAACTTGTCGTCATAATGAAACTTATCTTTATTGTCTGTTTTATTAAATTGCTCTGGTCCATCACTTTTTACCTCTTTTTTTGGGTTCTTTACAATCTCTTTATTGTTTATATAGAATTTTCTTGTTGGCTGTGTTGAATATACCCTAGAAATTGAATTAGTAAAAAACTTTAACAATGGCAAAGTCCTGCAAACTTTGCTCATCTCTCTTCTAATATTATTATTACTAACATTTTGATTGATATAACTAATCATATAATTATAGCCAAAGCCGTGATATGTATCCAATAACTCTGTTGCATATTTACGCCTGCTGTCCTCTTCCATTATCCTTTGACGATTTGGAGAAGTTAGTGTCATTGCTTGTTGTCTCATAATGTCGCCTTCTTTTGTCTTAGTCTTAGACGCGAAAAATCTATTTATGTTCATATTATAAACTCCGTGTTTTATGTTTTTCTCTTAAATTTTGAATAGGATATTCAGCCCATATAAAATAACCAGCACCATCGCTTGAGTGTGTTCTTGCAATATCGCTCTTCTCCAGCTCCGTGCCTTTCTCGTTCCAAGTTACTTGCTCCAAATCTTGGATCAATTTGATGCAAGAGGGATTGAATCTAATATGGTTCTTACCTAATTTTGCATTAACACAATTTAATCTATCTTTAACAGCGGGATTGCCAGTCGGCACTCTATAATTTACACTTTTAAAGTAATTTTTGAAAATTGCATCAATTATTTGATAATTTGTAACATTGCTACTAGCAGAACCATTTCTGCCAGAAGCATCACCGTATATTATAACATCAGCATCTTTTGACAATAGTTTTGTTAATTCAAGACAAGCTTCCTCTGTGTTTGAATGTGATTTGCTAACCCATTCGCCCAAAAATCTTATATTATCATCTGCCAAAGTTTGGCACCAACTCACAGAGTAGGGATAAACATTGAAATCAAAGCAAATATTGATTGGAAAACCATTTAAAGGAACCATCTCATCTTTTGCAATATGTATTTCACGATCAAAAGCATAATAGACACTGCCAGAAGTTAAGTTGACAAATTGTCCGCCAAGATAAGCTTTTAATAACTTTTCATCATATTGCTCTTCCAATAGTTTTTGGAAAGTCTCTGGCAAATACTTATTATCGCTTGTTTTAGCGTGGATTATTTCTTGTGATGGTTTTTGGTTCTCAACAAAGATTTTGTATGTCGCTTTATAGCCCTCGGGGGTTGTTACGATATAGAGCTGTGTTTTATCATTGCCCCTTAGTCGCCCTATTGCTTTTTGAAAACATTTCATAGCTTGCGAGGTTTTAACTGTATCAAATTCATCAAAGCCCACATATGTTAAATTTGCACCCACCATTCGGTTAGGTTGCTCTAGTGTGTATATCCTAATATTACCATATTTAGTTTTAAATCTATTTCTTGCGATATTAAATTCATAACTAATCCCTAAACTTTCTAGTAATAGTTTAAAATCTTCAACAAATAACTCATTTGCAAGATCAAGAGTTGGATAAATTATCCATCCATTTGACAAGCCATCTTTTCGTTTATTTATTATATGATGAATTAATGTTTTTCGCAGGAAAGCGTAGGTTTTACCAGCACCAAAGCCACTAACTAAAGCTAGGATTTGCTTCTGTGATTGAAGAAATTTAAATTGATGGGGTAAGAAGTTTTCTTTGTTTATTTCAATCTGCATTCCAACATTGAACACTTACTAATTGTTCTTGTCCATTTTGAACCCCAGAATAGAAATAACGACATTCTTTGCCGTCCTCAATACGCTCTTTGTAGTATGGCACTTGTGCAAATGCATTTATAGAGAAAAAAACTAATATTGTTGTAATTATGTATCTCATATTTGTTGTTAAAGTTTTAACCGTGCGATGAAGCATAGGCATTTAAACCTTTAAAATCAAGGGTTAATATTTTGTTAATCTATTTGAAATTTTATTTGATTTTCAACTAATAAATACATTTTAGATAATTACTTAAGTTGACTAACTTAGTAATCTTATTTATTAGTTTAAATGTTAATGTTTTTAGGCTAAAGGCAATGTTTAGACATAGGAATCCCTACTAGAGGAATTCCTATATTTTTTGAATTGTCTTGTTTTTGAGTCAAGGTCAACGTCTCAGAACGATAGGTTTGTCTCACAACTATAGTTTTTCAATAGCAAGCAGGTTGGCGGTGCTTTTACTGTGTCATACCCAACGGTCAATGCTTTCACATCACTAAGTCCTAGAATACCAGACAAATAGCACTCAAGGTTTCTAACAAGATTTAAAAAACTTGTTATATCATTTTTTACGAATAGAGCTTAATTAATTAGAAAAAGAGCCGATTTGAATAATCCGAGTAAGTTTCTTGTATTTCTACCACTAGAACTCTACACATATTTCTTTTGATATTCGCTATGTATTATTCACGACATTTATTGCTATTTTTTAATCAAAACTAGAAGTAAAGTGGTATTTCTACCACCTCACAAATGCCTTGAATACACAACGAAAAAGTTGAATAGCACGGGTAATTAATCCGCATCACAAATTTTACTCATCAATTTTATAATGTCAATACATATAATAAATTTATTTGCATTTATTTTAAATAAATATCTTGATTTTTACTAAAAATCTATTGACAATCTAAAAAAGCAACGTCCCGTTATATACTATTTCAATTCTATTGTCTCTTTACCATCTACTATTTTAATAGATGTATAATTTAACTCTTGCCCATCTTTACCCGTTGTCTCAGTCCTCAAGCTAAATTCATCTTTACATTTTGTACTTAGCCAGAATTTAGAAGCTTCATAGCTACCATCTTTAATTAACTTCACAACATTGACTTTAGCTTGAATATCAACACGCTTACGCACAGCATCCATTTCGTCAAAGAAAGTTAGGTTCTTTTTGCCGTGATTATAATAAGTCTGTTTTGATATGTTCGCGAAAATACAAGCTTGATCTATTGTTAGCCCATTCCCAAAAGCCGTCTTAAATTGATTGACCTTATCTTGAGTAATTGCAGGTGGTCTACCAGCATCCTTATATCTAACTTCGTGTTTTGTAGGTCTCCCATTTTTTCTTTCTATTTTCATAAGTTCCTTTTTATGTTCACTTTTTGGTTTTTTCTTTGTCATATTAGTTATTTACAAATGCTTTGAGAGGATAGAATATTAAAGAGTTTCTATACCCTCCTTCGAAAGTAGGTATGATGGGTGTTACTCCGTGTATATTTTTCCAAGCTGGATAAACTAAAATTGAATTATTAGCACTATCCATAGTAGCTCCATAGTCAGGTACGTGTAGGTTGCCACCAATTGAGTTTAGTCTTTTTGTTATAATAACATTAATAGCACCAACTATGTTGCCAGTATCTCTGTGGAATGGTGCAGATATATTATAATTTGAAATAGAGCTAGTCCAAATATTGCCGAATCTCCATTTTTGATCAACTTGCTCAAATAATTTTAATTGTGCTTTGTGTTGTTCTGGCAAGATTTCTTTTATCAAAATCTCGCTTTCATTGGCGAGGAGCAACATTGTTTTTATAAAAGGTTGTGCTGACTTAACGCCGTGCACACTAGAACGCCCAGCGTAATCCCTTTTCATATGGGGTTTGGGCGGGATGCTTCCTATGATTGTTGAATATTGTAATACAACATTCTTATATTTATATTTTCCTGTTTTTTCATCCACCCCGTCCGTTGGGGCTCTTTTCATCTCAGACTTAGGAACATCTTTAGTCCTTAGCAAGTTATCAGCTAAGTCCGCCAACTTGCACATTTTTTTAGGCATTTTTTTAATATAAAAACCCACAGCAATCCCATCTTCGTAGAACACGCAATCTTCTAAGATGTTAGGTTCAATAAATGGGCATTCTTGCCCCATTTTTACATTGTGAGAGATCTTAATTAAATCAATCCTCTTCATATTATATTATAATGTTTTTTGTTTTGTTTTTAAAAGGTCTATCAGCATCTTGCCTACATATACCCCTTGATTTCTCCAAAATTTAACTAACTCAAAAGCTTCTTCATAGTGGTGAGGCTCAAATTCTATTTGTATAGCTTTTCTAACTCCATCTGCCATATCTGCCATTTGACTACTTAGATCCTCCTCGTCAAGTAAAGATAAATCAATTTCTGGTGTTAACTCTGGTATCTCTAGCCCCCATTCAACTAACTCAAAATCTTCAAATTCATTTGCTAAAATATCAAAATCCCACTTTCCAGCTGTGTTGGCATTAGCTCTAACTAGAACCTCATCTTCTTGTTTTGGTGTTAAAACTCTGTCAGGAACATAAACATCAACTTCTGTCTCGCCCATCTGCTTCAACTTCAATGTTCTTGCATGTCCACTCAAAATAATTCCATCTTGATTGATATTGATTGGTTGCATAAAACCAATGGAATTAATAGAATTTTCAAGGTCTTTCATACCTTTTTCTGTAAATTCTCTTGGATTTTTCGGGTGAGGCTTCAAGTCAACTAATTTTCTAGTTTCAATCTTCCAAGTTATTCTTTTGTTGACGTTAGTTTTTGCTGTCATTAGCTTTTTTTAGTTGATGTTGCAATATAATAATATCATTCTTTAAATCATTATTAATCTCTAGCAGATCTTTTTGATCGCTCCACAAATCATCATAATCTTTTGTTAATTTAATAAGTTGTTTTTTTTTCTTAAAAAATATCATTTTATCTCTCTAGTTTAAATTCTTTAAATATTAATTGTCTTTTAGAACTATCTAGTTTTTGATATTTCATTGTCTTTTCTAGCTCAAATCTTAATGCCTTCTGCTCTCTCTTGTTAAACAAAGCTAAAAACGGCTTCTTAAAGTTGACATCTCTAAACTCACTAATCAATATTCTATATGAGTGATTTGGATAATGTCTTTGATAATAAACCAAAATATTTGGCGTTTCAGCGTGCCAGTTTTCAAAAACTCCTTTTATTTTGTTTTTGAAACTATTTTTGCCAAAATTAAACATCTTTTCTATTTCTAAGTTTAAGTTTAATCAATTCAAGCACTGCTTTACAGTAAGCGGGATAACATTTGTTTTTATGCCATCCGCTAATTGAGGCAACACCCACACCAATTAGTTTAGCTAAGTCCTTGCCCCGCATCACTTTATCAATTTTTAACAATTGATAAAATTCTTTAGCGTCAACCTCTGATAATTTTTTAAAAACTCTTATTTTTGACATTAGATTTAATAATTACATTAATATTATTATTGCTTAATATTATTCTTAGTCAAGCTATTTATTTATTAAAAATTACTTGACAAGTAATTTTTAGTAGTTTATAACTACTTGAAGTTAATTAAATTAACTATTTTAACAACCAAAAACTAAAAATTATGCACATAGAAAAAGATTTATTTGACAACGATATACCTAATATGTATTGCTCGCAATCCATAATGGTTTTTTTTGAAAACACAAAAGATGCTATTAAAGCTCGAAAACTTCATAAAGGATTAGGTGACAGAAATGTTAAAAGATTAAATTTAACATTCGGATGCTTTTTCTATAAAAATGAATCAGATGAGTATCTGGTGCAATTCATTAATGACAGAATTAATAAGTTTTTCGAAAATACTAATAAAATTACTAAGCATTATTCTGCTTACAAATTTGATGTTGAACATTTTAAAAATGATTATACTAAAATTTAATAACCTTAAGGGGCTTTTACAGCCCCTTTTTAACCAACCAAACTAACTAAAAATTATGAGCATTTACAAAAACCTAATTGACGCCTCAGACTCAAGCTATTTTGAGTATAATTTTAACAAAATAACATTTTTAACAAAAAATTTAGTTTTAAAGTTAGAAAAAAATAAACTCTTAAAGGAGGATAGAGAGCTATTAATTGAAGCGGTATACTTGCTGGATGAAATCAGAGGAATGTAAAAATTATATAACAACAACAACAACCAACTAAATATTATGACAAATAAATTTTTAGAAATATTAAACAATATGCGTTTTTTAGAAAGAAAAAAGACTGTTGAGGATATATATTGCCAGCCCGCTGGCTTGAATGAGCTGAGCAAGAAATTGGGTTGCACCCCTAAAACCACGCTTGTTTATTTGTCAAGACTAAGGATACCACGCAAAGGCAGGGGCAACAAATCAAAAAACACAACTCCAACTTTACTAAACACAAATCAATAAATTTATGAATTTTCAATATTATTGTTTAACTTGTAGAAAATTAATAATTGAGTCAAAAACACCAAAAAAAGTGGATAATGATTGTTGGAGTTGTTGGGAAAAAGAACGCCAATTATTAAGAGAATTACCCGCTTTACTGGAGCAAGCAAAACGAAGCAAATCTTTGCGGATCAAGCAAGATGCTTTAAATGTCAAAATCAAAAATCAAAAATTAAAAGAGATTAGAAAGCAAGAAAAATTAGGCAATTTTATTAAAAATAACAACTAAAATTATGACAGATATCACGGAGCAAAACGAGGCTTTGAGTCTTTTGCAAAACACGCCAGAGGGCTGGGAGCATTTTCAATATTTCACAGATTATCTAAAAACAAATAAAGAATTTGTATTGAAAGCGATAGCGATAGCCCCTATTTGTTTTTCATTCTTGGGGGATACTCTAAGAAATGACAAGCAAGTAGCTTTTACTGCGTTAAAAAACGATCCTGGTCAATATGAGTTTGTTGGCGACGACTTAAAAAAAGAAAAAGATTTACCTAAACAGTATGCTAAATTCTTAATTATGGAATGGTCTAAATAAAATTTAATTGATATAATAAACTAAAAACTATGAAAACATTAAAAAACTTTTTAAGAAAACAAGAGCCTTGCAAAAGTGGCTTTGTCTTTGCAAAAGACTTGACGCTTGAACAGTTTTTAAAAACTTGCCAAAGGGGTGATTGGATTTTATGGCTATTCAATCGGACAAATCCAGATTCATTAAAAGAAATAACTTTAGCAAAAGCCCATTGTGCAAATACTGTGCGACATTTGATGAATGACGAAAGGAGTATTAAAGCGGTTGATATTGCGATTGCGTTTGGAGAGGGAGCGGTTGGATTTGATGAATTTCAAGAAGCTTATGATATTGCACACGCCGCTTTCTGTGATTCAGGGGACGACGCAGCTTATATTGCCTATGTCGCCGCTGCCCTCCAGGCATATGAATATTTTGATTTTAATCTAAAAAACACTGCAGATATTTGCAGGAGGTATTTGCCAATTGAAATTTGGAATACTATTGACATTTAAGAATAAATATTGATAATAAATAACAGTAACTGGGCACAAGTTATCTAATCTTTTATGGCTAGATGGGTGCCCCTATTTAGCCACCAAACCAAAGGGCACAATGCTATATCTAAACAAGCGTAAATCTTTTATAATCTATAAAAACAATTTATTATTGAAATTTAATTTAAAAATACTTTACTTTTACTTTTACTTATGATATTATGAAAATTGAAATTACAAAACAAGAGTTGGAGCAACTTTATTTGAATAATAATAATGTTTTTTTGACTAGAAAATTAGGAATTTCTATCACCACTCTAATGAGCTATCTTACTAAGTTTGGTATTGAAAAAAAAGGCAAAGGCAACAAGCAACCAAAGGCTAAAGTGATAATTAAATAAAATAACCCATTGGGTTATTTGGGTTATTAATGGGTTTTACTTTTAACCCATCAAAAGCGAACGAAAGCGAACGAAAGCCTTATTAGATATTAGAAATAAGATATTAGAAATAAGATATTAGAAATTAGAAATAAGAAATTATGGAAGATAATATAAAAAAAGAAATTATTAGCAAAGCAGGATTTCCAATTTATGCAGATTATTGGGATAAATATTTTTTGTTAATGTCTGGGGATCAGGTAAAGGAGGTTTTTAGAATAATATTTATTTTCAATAAAACATTCCAGATTGAGCAAAGTAATGACTTAGCAATAACGATGGTGGTAAATACAATCGTGGATAATTTAAAGAGGGATGCAGAAAAAAGAATTAAGCAGAGCAAAGCTAACAGAGAGAACGGCAAGAGTGGAGGAAGACCATCAAACGAGCAAAAGGTAGCAAATGCTAGCAAAAGCAAGCAAACGCTAAAGCAAACGCTAAAGCAAACGGGCAAGCGAAACGGAAGCAATACAGAAACAGAAACAGAGACAGAGATAGAAACAAAAAAAGAAACAGAAAACAAATATCAATATCTTGTTGACGGATTAAAATTTGTTTTGGAAAACAAAATGAATAAAAAAATTACCACCAATAATTGGATTAATGATTTTAGAAAATTAATTGATATTGATTTAAAAACTAGAACAAGTGGCGAGCTTGATGTTAAACAAGCAATCAATGAGATTAGCAATCATTATGGCGATAAATACTTCCCCATTATTCAATCTGCACAATCATTCAGGGATAAATTTACCAAAATTGAAAACTTTATTTTTAGGAATAAACAGGTTTCAAGAACTTCGGAAATGAGTATTTTATCAAAAATAGCAAATAAATATCACAATGAATAGTTTAATCAAAATCAAAAGAGTCAGCAAAAAAATAATAATTGACGAGCTTTCAAAAATAATCGTGGATCACTCAATCAACATTGTTGATGAAGTCCAATTTGACGCAAAAATCAATTTATTATTTGAGGATTGTTCTAATATTTCGGAAGAAAGATTTATTGCTAATGCAACAAATATCAGGAATAAACCATTGTATGGAAGATTACCTGCTAATTATGAATTCTTAGCAGAACAATCAAACAACGATGCTTTGGTAGCCAAAGTTAATAAAATTATTGGTGATAATATTGTTTTGAGGATAGAAACGCACAGCGGCGGGGCTAAACTATTCTTTAAATCTCAGGAAGAGTTTGAGATTATGAGAAACCACAAAAACAAAGACGAAGCTAAATTATTAATTAGCACCACCCTTTCAACAACAAAATTTGATTTTAATTTCTAATATGAAATATTCAAACATTGAAGCAGAAAAAATAATCTTAGGGACAATCATAATGAACAATGCTTATTTGAGCAGAGTTGCAGAGTTTTTGTTGCCCCATCATTTTTGCGAACCTGTTAATCAAAAAATCTTTGAGCAAATAAATATCACAGTTAATAAAACTGGTATTGTTGCTAATCAAATTACACTCAAGCAATTTTTTGAAAATGATCCTGAAATTAAAGAGGTGGGAGGATTAGCATATTTATCCAATTTGCTTTCAATTGCTACTGGTGTTGTTGATATTAGAGACTATGCACGAGAAGTATTGGAATTATGGCAAAAGAGAGGGCTGGAGGATATGTTAAGACAATCATTGATAGATTTGGACAAGAAAGATTTTACTAATGTATCTGCATCTTTAGAGAACGATATTTTAGGGTTAGCTTTTCAAGAGCCGGCAAAAAAAACACAGCATATTTCAGAAATAATTGATGATATTGAGAGAGACGATGCTCTAGGTATTTCAAACAAATTCACACCAACGGGTTTTAAAAATATTGACGATATGCTTAACGGCGGTATTCACTCAAAACAGTTAGTAATAATTGGTGCTAGACCATCAGTTGGTAAGACGACCATAGCACAAAATATTATCATTAATGCTAGTAGAACTGGTAAAAAATGTTTATTTATTTCGCTTGAGGTGGACAAAAAAAATGTTTATTTAAAATTTTTGTCCAATGTAGCAATGATTGATGGCTGGAAATTGCAAAGGCACGGTTATAATTTTAATCAGTCAGAGATTCAAGATTTAAACAACGCAAAATCAGAAATCAGGCAGATGGGTATTTTTGTTGATGATAGTTCTAGTTTGAGGGTTTCACAAATTGGGCATAGAATTAAAAATCAATTACAGAAACAAGCGGTGGATTTAGTTATTATTGATTATATCCAGATCATCAAGGGTGATGATATCAAAAATAAGAACGAAGCAATTATTATCAAAGATAATACTACAATGCTTAAAGGTTTTGCCAAACAATTTGATGTTGGAATTTTAGCATTGGCACAAATTAACAGAAAAGCGGTTGAAGGTGCTAATCAAGAGCCAACAATTAATGATTTTAAGAGTAGTGGCGGTATTGAGGAAGATGCGGACGTTGCAGTAATATTACATAGAGATCGGAGCGATGATAAAAAAGAAGGCTATTTTTCAGCAAATGGTAAATTAATTGTCGCCAAAAATAGGTTTGGGCGAACTGGTGAGGTATCAATAAATTTTGATGGCAATTTGAGTAACTTTAAAGAATTGGGGGAATTCTAATGCAACATATAAGCACGGCTTTGGCTAAATTATTAAAACAAATTAATGATAAAAGAATTATTAACAATAAAAAAAAATTATGAACAAGGAAATAAAAATAGCTTTGATTTTGAAAAAAGGTGATTTGTGCGGACAAGTAATTTTATCTGCCACTCAAAAAGAACAGCTTCTTAATGCACTAAATACAATTTGTAACGGTGAAGTTTCTGTTTTGGAAAATAATGAAATAGATTTAATATAAATAAAATTATGAACAAAAAACTTAGGGTAATATCATTATTTGATGGAATTTCTGGCGCTAGACAAGCACTCAAAGAATTAAATATTGATTGCGATTATTATTCAAGCGAGATTGATAAATATGCTATTCAAGTATCAAAAGCTAACCACCCAGATATTATACAAATGGGCGATGTTAGAAACATTGGAGGAAGTGTTGTTGATGTAGATTTATTAATTGGTGGCTTTCCTTGCCAATCGTTTTCAATAGCTGGAAATGGCAAAGGATTGGAAGATGAGAGGGGGCAATTATTCTTTGAATTACTAAGAATTTTAGAGCAAACCAAACCTAAATATTTTGTGTTTGAAAATGTTAATTCAATGACAAAAGAAAATAAGAAGATTTTGAGTGAATATCTTAAAATAGATTTTGTGATGATTAATTCTGCACTTTTAACAGCCCAAAATAGAAAAAGAATTTATTTTGTTGGCGAAAAACAAGACGATGGAAGCTATAAAAAAGTGGATATTGAACAACCGGTTGATAAAAAAATCTATTTAAAAGATATTTTAGAAAGTAATGTTGACGAAAAATATTATATCAATGATAAAGCCTTGGCTAATTATACAAAAAATGGAAAAATAAAAGGCTTTAAAACATTTAATGAGAAGTCTAATTGTCTCACAGCATCATTGCATAAAGGATTTGGAAATGACGGTTGCACTGTTGTTAGGGTTGGACATTTTAACAGTGGCGGGCAAGGTGATAGAATATATTCAGTCGCTGGTAAAAGTGTTTGTTTATCTGCAAACGGTGGGGGCAGAGGAGCAAAAACAGGGCTTTATAAAATAGATTTACCGGATGATGATTATACGGTTAGAAAACTTACACCCACAGAATGCGAAAGATTGCAAGGCTTCCCAGATGGTTATACAAATTGTGTTAGCAATACTCAAGCCTACAAAGGTTTAGGAAACTCATTTACCGTGCCGGTTATTAAGCATATTTTAACCACTTTAATTAAATAAATATATGAAATTAGAAGAAATACAAGAATTTAATAGAAAAGCTATTATTACAGCTTGTAATCCAGCAGCCAAAAATTATGACGAGGCATTGGAATTAGAAAAGCTAAATATGTTTTGTTTAGCAAAAATCAGCGACCAAATAGTGTTGTATAATTGTGTAAAAAATATTTACAAAAAGGAAGTTTTAGAGGTTTTGGGATTGCCCCTAACTTTGGATAGAGTGTTGATATCTCTGTCTGTAAAAGAAATTGGATACAAGGATGGTAGCTTGTTTGAAGTGAGTTATCATCGCGAAATATTCAACCATCCTGTTTGCGATTGGGATTTAACTAAACCAACTCTTGAAGAGCAAGACGAAGAGACACAGCAAGAAGTTGCTAAAATGCTGGGGTGGAGATGCAATTGAGCATTTATATATCAACCACAATTAACTTTATTTTAAAATGAATAAAATTATAAAAAACTGGAACAAAGTAACTCAAGAATTGGCACAAGAATTTGTGGATATTTACTATAATTATGATGCGGATTGCGAGGAAGATAGATTGATAATAACAGATGATGATTGGGTAGGTGGTGAGATTGGCGGTATTCTATTTGTAGCAGACCATTTTTGGAACATAGATAGAATGAAGCAATCTATTGAGTTAAAAGCAAGCTATAAGATGGTTTTTGATTATTATTATTTAGAAATTGAAAAGGAAGATGGGCAAACTTTACCAAATTTCAAAAACTATGTGAAATATTACGAAGGTTTTAAATTTTAAGGGGGGGTTGAACTTAAGAGACTCAAGGGTTTTGCTTCTGCTAGCGACACTGATGTCTAGAACAAATTGAAACGATTCTAGCCCCTAAGGGGATAAGGGCTGAACCGCAAGCTGAAATCAGCTCCCCCTCCAGAGTCAGACTGGATTATTGTAATAATAATATTTTTATTTATAAAAATCAATATTAAGTTAATAACTTAAATCTAAATAAATTATTAATTAATTCAAAATAACTATTGACAAATTATATACATAATGCTAACATTATCTTAATAAATAACTAAACGAAATTATGGAAAACGAAATACATTTTAAAAAATTGCAATCAGCAATCAAATATCCTCTTTGGCTTGCTAAATGGCTTTATCACCCCAGAACTAAATAATATGACCAAAAAATTAATGGACAGACAAGAATATTGCACACAATGTATTTTGCTTAACAAAGAAAAAAGAAAGCAATATAAATTAGATAATAAAGAAAAGATTGCAGTGCAACAAAAGAAATATGGTTTGAATTATCGTTTAGATAATACAGAAATTATTAAGGCAAAGGCTAAAAAGAAATATCAACTTAAAAAAGCACAAAATGAAAATGAATAATCAAACAACGGAGAATAATATGACCAAAAAATTAATGGACAGACAAGAATATAACAAAAAATATTTTTTAAATAATAAAGTAGATATTGCGGCACGAAAAAAGCAATATTATTTAGATAATAAACAAGAACTGGATGCAAAAAACAGCCAATATAGATTAGTTAATAAATTAAAGATTGCAGTGCAAAGAAAGCAATATTATTTGGCTAATAAAAATAAAAAAACAACTTAAGAAAATAAATAATAAATAATATGACTTCATTTTTAAAAAAAATTGCACAAGCAAAAGAATTGGGAGAGGATCAATTACAAATTTGGAATATTACTCACGATAATTATAGTGATATTGATTTTAATAATAAAAAAATAGAGGAGGGGGTAAAAATAGACATTGAAGGCATAATATGCGATCAAGATTTTGAGCAATCAAAATTAACAATTGTGGCTATGATAACTACTAATCAAATGATTAAAGAATTATTAACAAAAAAACTTAAAGAATATGAACAATGAAAATTTAGAAATTAGCATAGTACAAATAATTGGCAAAAAAGATGAGCTAATTAGAGAACTCACTAAAGAAATAGAAAAATTAAAAGGTGATAAATTAGCTCTTAAAACAAAGCTAGAAACTGTGGTAGAAGTAATTTTTGAGGTATAAAATATGAAAGTCAGAAAGCAGGATTTGAGTGGTAAAAAATCAATCACGACAAAGGAACTTAACAAAAAACTCAATTTAATTATTGGAATCAGTGTTTTTTTGTCATTTATTGCGATAATATTTATCAATTCTATTTTATTAACCTTAATTAAATAACTCAATAAATAAAAATTATGGCCAGAATATTAAATTATTATAATGATACAATAATGTTTGAAGATGAATCTTTAGAACTTAAAGAGTTGGTAGTCCAAAATAAAAAATATCTTAGTGGTACTAATCTTAGTGGTACTAATCTTACTGGGGCTGATCTTACTGGGGCTGATCTTACTGATGCTTATTTTATTAATACTAATCTTAGTGGTACTAATCTTAGTGGTACTAATCTTACTGATGCTAATCTTATTGGTGCTAATATTAGTGGTACTAATCTTAGTTACGCTAATCTTAGTTACGCTAATCTTAGTTACGCTAATCTTAGTTACGCTAATCTTAGTAGTGCTAATCTTACTGATGCTAGTCTTACTGGTGCTAATTTTGATAGTGCTATTCTTCTAAAAACAAAATTTTAATAACTCAATAAATAAAAATTATGACAAAAGAATTAACAATTTTAGAAATAAAAATACCAACTCAAAGAGATGAGGTTAGCGACGAAACAAAAATTAATGAACTCATAAAAAATATTGAGAGTTTAAGGAATAATGTTTTGTTTTTTGATACACCGGAAGCAATCAAAGAGTCAAAAAAGTTTAAAACTGATGCAAATAAATTTATCAAAGAATTTAAAGAATTTTGCGACCCGTTGGAAGAGGAAGGGCGAACAATAGCAAAAACTAGAAGCAGAGTAAAAATAGCATTAGACAAAATTGTGGAAGAAAAACTAAGCCCAATTTATGAAAGAGAATTAGAATTGAAAAAAATTAAAAATGAATTATTCATCACTAGCGGTAATGTACACCA
>Ga0222689_1000122_pt1 | contig 40601 bp, 34 predicted proteins | sample AntAcemetage1231_FD_179838 | JGI IMG/M metagenome (GOLD analysis project Ga0222689, IMG submission 179838) | Saline water microbial communities from Ace Lake, Antarctica - #1231 | ecosystem: Environmental > Aquatic > Non-marine Saline and Alkaline > Saline | place: Antarctica: Ace Lake...
TTAGCCAGGTGTTTGAAAGGAACTCCTCCGATGTATAAAATGAGCAGGCAAACGAGGAAAAGTAGCGCTGCTGTGGAGAAATCCTCGGGTAGAATCAATCCGCATATTATGGCAATCGGAATGAGTATTGGGACAATTCCCTGCTTAAAATCGTGCAACAAGGTCCTTCGAATCGTCAATGCCTTTGCGACATAAACGACAAGGGCAATTTTTGCAAATTCTGAAGTCTGAAAGGTAAGATTGAAGAAGGGGATTTTTAGCCACCTGCTCGCGTCATTGATATTCGAACCTATCAGCAAAGTGAGAAACAATAAGGCTCCTGCAGCATAAAGCATGGCTGTAGAAAGCTTGAATATGTATTTCAACTTCGCGAGGTGAACGGCATAAACCACCAGCATACCCAACGCTAACATGACCCCATGTTTAAACAAGAATTTGAACGAATCACCATTTGCTTTGTACGCCAAAGTCGAAATGGAGCTGTACACGGCAAGCAGAGACAGTATGGATAGTAAAATCGTTACCATCCAGATTACTCTGTCGCCTTCGAGCTTTTTTAAAACTTCATTCAGGGCCATGCCTTATTGGTTTACAGACCTCTTACAGCCGATTTGAATTGATGTCCTCTGTCTTCGTAATTGTCAAACAGATCGAAACTAGCGCACGCAGGAGACAGTAAAACAACATCGCCATCATAGCCTAAATCATAAGCTATTCTAACCGCGTCTTGTGCACTCTGAACTTCAGAAATGCTTTCTACTTTGCCTTCAAATGCTTTAATTAACTTATCGTTTTTAGTTCCCAAGCAAATCAAGGCCTTTACCTTACCTATAAGCGGGTAAAGCTCCGTGTAGTCGTTTCCTTTATCAACGCCTCCTGCAATCCAGATGATTGGATGGTTCTGGCTTTCAAGAGCATACCAAGTTGAGTTGATATTCGTCGCTTTACTGTCGTTGATGAAAGTGATTCCATGAACTTTCGCGACAAATTCCAAACGGTGTTCAACATGTTCGAAATGCTCCAGACTTTCACGTACAATTTCTTTGCGGAGTTCAAGTGTTCTCGCAGCTACACCTGCAGCCATGGAATTGAACAAATTGTGCTTGCCCTGTAGGGCCAAATCTTGAATAGACATAGTAAGTTCCTCGTTGTTTATAGTGATGGTTAAATTGTTTCCTTTTGTAAATGCCCCGTCTCGTGGAGTGGCTGGCTCTTGTATTCCGAATGGCATCTTTTTAGCAGTGATCTTATGCTTGATCATGCCTTGTTTTATGATTTCATCCTCCGCCCAATAGATGAAGGCATCCTCCGCCGTTTGGTTTTTCGCGATTCTAAATTTGGAATCCACATATTTCGATAGATCATAGTCGTAGCGATCCAAGTGATCCGGTGTGATGTTGAGTAAAATGGCGATGTGGGCTCTAAAACTCTCGATGTCATCCAACTGAAAACTGCTGAGCTCCAACACGAAATAGTCTCTGTCTTTTTCTGCTACTTGGAGGGCAAAGCTTTTACCCACATTTCCTCCTAAACCGACATCTAAACCAGCATTCTTCAATATGTGGTAGCACAGCAGAGTCGTTGTTGTCTTGCCATTCGTCCCTGTGATTCCAATGATTTTCGCCTTGCTGTATTTCGAGGCAAATTCTATCTCGCCGATCACCGGAATTCCCTGTTTCAATGCTTTCGAAATCACTGAAGCTGTCCTGGGAATACCAGGGCTTTTGATGATTTCTACTGCCTGAAGAATTTCGTTTTCGCTGTGCTGATTCTCTTCCCAGATGAGCTCATTGTCATTGAGAAGTTTCTTGTATTTGTCTGCGATTTTTCCTTGATCACTTACGAACACATCAAATCCCCTCGACTTCGCCAGGATTGCCGCTCCGACCCCACTTTCTCCTGCTCCGATTACAGCAATGCGCTCTTTCATCTTATCTGACTTTAAGAGTTACAATGGTGATTACGGCCAATAACAGTCCAACTATCCAGAAGCGAGCGACGATTTTAGCTTCATGCATGCCCTTCTTTTGGTAGTGATGATGCAATGGTGACATCAAGAAAATTCTTCGTCCTTCTCCGTATTTTTTCTTGGTGTACTTGAACCAAGCCACTTGAATAACTACGGATAGATTTTCGATCAGGAATATTCCACACAACAGCGGAATGAGAAGTTCTTTGCGGATGGCAATTGCGAATACCGAGATGATTCCTCCCAATGCCAAACTTCCAGTGTCGCCCATGAATACTTGCGCCGGAAATGAGTTATACCAAAGAAACCCAACACAGGCACCCACAAATGCACTTCCGAACACCACCAACTCACCAGAGTTGGGGATATACATGATGTTGAGGTAGTCGGCAAAAATGTAGTTACCGGATACATAGGCCAGCACAGCCAATGTCACCCCGATAATTGCAGAGGTACCGGTTGCCAAACCATCCAAGCCATCAGTCATGTTAGCACCGTTGGAAACAGCGGTAACAATGAAAATGACTATTGGAATGAAAATGATCCAAATCCAACTGCTCATTCCATCAGGCAGCCAAGAAATCAACCAGGCATAGTCGAATTCATTGTTTTTACTGAATGGAATGGTTGTTTTGGTCGATTTTACTTCTTTCCATTGCGCAACTCCATTGGTATTGCTGTTTTCATGGTAAGATGTTTCTTCAGCGTATTCTGCGGAGTCGTCAATCTTTTCCTTTATAGTAACATCTGGACTGAAATAGAGGGTAGCACCGACTATGATTCCCACGCCTATTTGTCCAATTACTTTGAACTTACCCGCAAGTCCTTTTTTGTTCTTCTTGAATACCTTGATGTAATCGTCGATAAATCCGATGGCTCCCAACCACACCGTTGCTATCAGCATCACTTGGATGTAGATATTGGTCAAGTCTGCGAAGAGTAGTGTTGGAACGAGAATGGATCCTAAAATGATCAACCCACCCATTGTCGGTGTTCCCTGCTTTTGAATCTGCCCCTCTAGCCCTAAGTCACGAACGGTCTCTCCAACCTGCTTTTTTTGTAACCAACGAATGATGTTTTTACCGAAAAGCATTCCAATTACCAATGAGGTGATTACTGATAATGCTGCTCGGAATGAAATGTATCGGAACAAACCTGCTCCAGGGAAATCATAAGCGCTGTCCAGATATGAGAAAAGGTGGTATAACATTATTTCTGGAGGGGTTTAAGTGTTTCACTAACTATTTCGAGATCATCAAAGGGGAAGCGTTCTCCATTAATTTCTTGATAGGTTTCGTGGCCTTTTCCTGCAATAAGAATGATGTCACCAGGCTGGGCAAGGGTACAGGCAAGCTTGATCGCTTCCCGTCTATCAGTTAGGGCAAGAGATTTCCGGATTCCAATAGGATCCAAGCCAGCCTTCATCTCTTCGATGATGCGATTTGGGTCTTCGGTTCTTGGATTGTCAGATGTGAGCACCAACTGGTCAGAAAATTTCACTGCAATTGATGCCATCAATGGGCGTTTTGACCTGTCACGATCACCTCCACAGCCAACTACGGTAATCACTTTTTCTGCGCCTGTCCTGATTTCTTGAATGGTTTTCAAGACATTCTCTAAGGCGTCTGGGGTGTGAGCATAATCTACTATGGCAGTTACATCGCCCGCTCCCTGAACATATTGGAATCTTCCACTCACAGATTCCAACAAGGAAAGCTGGGTGAGGATCTCCAATTTGTCGAACTCGAATTCACGAGCTACAGCGTAAACTGCCAGTAGGTTATAAGCGTTAAAACGACCGACCAACTTGCTAAAGAGCTCGTTTCCGTCAATTTGAAGCTGCAATCCGCTGAACAAATTGTCCAACACTTTGCATTTGTAATCAGCCATGGACTTCAAAGCATAGCTTCTAACTTTTGCCTTGGTGTTCTGAACCATTACATCACCGTTGGAATCATCTCTGTTTATTAGAGCAAAAGCGTCCTTTGGTAAATTGTCAAAGAGTGCTTTTTTAGCATTGATGTAGCTTTTGAAATCCCCGTGGTAATCCAAGTGATCGTGGCTGATGTTGGTGAACACTGCGCCTGCAAATTCAATTCCAGCTACCCGATGTTGATGGATGGCATGTGAGCTCGCTTCCATGAAACAGAACTCGCAACCGTGAATAGTCATGTCATTCAACAAGCTGTTCAGACTGACGGGGTCAGGAGTTGTATGTGTAGCTGCGATTTCCTTACCGTCGATTTTGTTTACAACCGTCGACAACAATCCGCAAGAGTATCCGAGTCTTCTGAATAGCTCAAACAACAGCGAAGAGGTTGTAGTCTTTCCGTTCGTGCCTGTTACTGCGATTATTTTGAGCTTCTCTGATGGATTGTCAAAGAAATTGGATGCAATAAATCCCAATGCTTCTGCAGAATTAGCCACTTGAACATAGGTGATCTGAGGCTGAAGATTTTCAGGGACATCTTCACAAACTATGACAATGGCACCGAGGCTAGTCGCTTTGTCTATAAAATCGTGCCCGTTTGATACAGTGCCTTTTACAGCTGCGAATAATCCTCCTTTTTCAAGTTTTCTGGTATCCGCTGTGACACTAGTAATTTCTTGTTCGGTGCTTCCATAGACTTCTAGAATCCGCACCTTGTATAATATGTCGCGCAGAGAAGTCATGATAATTCTATAGTTATACTGTTGTGGCTGCTCAGCCGAGAGCCACCAGCAACAGATTGTTTTTTTACTGTTCCGCGGCCTACAACTCTGACCTGAAGACCTGAGTTTTCAAGAATGTATATGGCGTCTTGAAGCCCCATTCCAAGTACATTAGGAACTAAGCCTGGATTGAATTCTTTTGATTTTACTTCGACAGAATCTTTACCTGTACTGACATGACTCCAATCCGTTTGAATGTTGTGATTGACAGGTATATTCAGCTTGTCATAAACTGTAATGAGTTCGTGTGTTGAACCATCCTTGCTTACCGGCATGTGATAATCTTCAGCCATCGCTGGCGCTTCTGATTTTTCATGCAAGTCAAATTCAACAGCGTAAATTTTATCTGCGATTTCTTTGAAGACTGGAGCGGCCACAGAGCTTGCGTAGTAAATTCCACTTGTTGGTTCAGCAATGACTACTATGCATGAGTACCGAGGATTCTCAGAAGGGAAGTATCCGCAGAAGGAAGCTCTGTATTTCGATGCTACATAGGCGCCATTCCTTGTCACACGAGCTGTTCCTGTCTTGCCAGATACGGTGTAAGGCGTGTTGCTAAAGGCATCCTTACCTGTTCCGCGTTCTACCACTCCATTCAGCATGATTTGAGCAGCTTCAATGGTGCGTCTGTTGCAGATTTGACTCTTGATTACTTCAGGTTTGTACTCCTTTATTACCTTTCCGTTTCTCATCAAGTGAGTAGCGAACAAGGGCCTCATCATCTTGCCGTCGTTTGCAACGGCATTGTAGAATGCTAGAATTTGTAGAGGCGTTTGGGTGATTTCGTAGCCAATTGCCATTTGGGTTGGGGTGACGCCAGACCAACCTTTTTCACCAACCTGTGTTCTGATTTTTGGACTTACTTCTCCTTTGATCCTCAATCCCAATGAATCACCGAGACCCATCGCTTGAAGCTTGTCAAGGAATCGCTGAGGATTGTGATGATATGCTTTATAGATGGTTTTGGCAGCACCGATATTCGATGAAATTTCAAATGCTTCCTGAACACTGATTACCCCGTTCCCCTCACCTTTTTCATAGCCACTGTCATGCATTGGCTGACCATAGAAGGTTGTTTTACCGCTGTAGGTGTCTACTGTGTCCTTTAAATTGGCCAACCCGTCATCCATTGCCGCCATAATCGCCGGCAGCTTGAAGGTCGATCCTGGCTCCGTCGCAGTGCCTACAGCATAGTTGAGCACTTCTTCGAAACTGTCTTTTTCTTCGTCGTACTCCAGGTTGGAAATCGCTCTCACATAGCCAGTTTCAACTTCCATGACCACTACCGTTCCCCATTTTGCATGGTGGTAGGCCATTTGACGTTCCAAAGCCTCTGATGCAACATCTTGAATATGCACATCAATAGACGTCAATAAGTCTGAGCCTTCTTCGGGTTCAACGATGTATTCGTCATTCACCGGCTTAGAAAATCCTCCGGGAATTCTTTGCTCTAAGCGTTGACCTGGTTTTCCAGAAAGTTCATGGTGGAAAGCACCTTCAAGTCCAACTCTTGAGCTTTCTCGATCGATACCAATTGTTCGAGCAGCAAGATTTCCGAACGGCTTCAGTCGCTTGTCGGTTCTTTCAAATATGAAACCACTGCGGAATCTTCCTTTCTTGATGAAGGGGAAGTCAAGAATTGCCTTGTGCTGATTGAAATCTACATTTCTCGCAATTGGCTTGTAGCGTTGTTTCTGTGATTTGGCATTCAAGAAGAGTTGCTTGTATTCTGCCTTCGTTTTGTTTTTTAGGAGATTGCTAAACGCTAGGCACATGCTGTCAAGTTTCTCATTGAAAAGCTCTTGATTGATAGCGTCTGATTGGGAATCCCAAAAGATGTCGTATTCAGGAACCGATGTGGCGAGTAGACTTCCGTCAGAAGCGAGAATCTGACCGCGAGTAGGAGTGATTTCCTTAACAAAAACGAAATCTTCAGCTTTAGCTTCCCACGATGCGGCATTGACCCATTGAATGAAGAATATCTTCACCAAAATGGCCACCCCAACAAGGCAAAGCACTGCGAAAACCGCATAAACTTTTGAAGCTATTTCTTTTTGATTCTTCATTTTACTCCTCGTAATCTTCAGGTGCTTCCAATTGAATTGGCGGCTCAGTAGATTCTTTCAATCCTAGGTTGCTGATGTCTTTTGCGACGCTACTTTGTCTTTTCTTGCTTTCTAGTTTGCTCGAAACCGTATTGTATTCACTTTGCAGCTCTTCTAGGTCTTTCTTGGTGCGGCTGAGGTCGCGAATCGTATTTTCTGAGTAATAGATCCAGCTGATGTTCAAGATGAAAAGCAGGGTGAGGAAAAACAGAAAGGGAAGGTGCTTCACAACACCATCTTTGGTGAGGAATTCACCGTTTAAGAGGGCGTTCAAAGTGCGAGAAACATAATTTCTGCGCGGACTTTCTTTTTTTTCTTCTTTGATGCGATTCATGCTAGTCTTTCTGCAATTCTCATTTTCGCACTCCTTGATCGGGGATTGCGCTTTATTTCTTCTTCGTTTGGAACTATAGGTTGGCCCGGTAAAGGCTTGAATGGTCTTATTTGATTTCCGAAAAAGTCCTGCTCAACTTCACCGCTGAACTTTCCCGATCGCATAAAATTTTTCACCAATCGGTCTTCAAGGGAATGGTAGGAGATGACTACTAATCTTCCTCCTGGCTTTAGCACTTCAACACTCTGTTCGAGGAAATCCTTCAGCACTGACATCTCTTCGTTTACTTCTATCCTCAGCGCCTGAAATACCTGTGCGAAAAACTTGTGCTCCTTAAATCTCGGGGCGAATTTTTCTGCAATCGCCTTCAATTGCCCTGTTGTCTCTATGGCTTCGTATTCCCTGCTTTCAACTATGCTTCTCGCTAGTGCTTTAGCGGGCCTTATTTCTCCCCACACTTTGAAAATCTCTGCCAGCTTCTCCTCTTCAGCTTGCTGTAGAAGCTCTGTGACACTTTTCCCAACACTTGGATTCATTCTCATGTCCAATGGAGCATCAGTCCGAATGCTGAATCCTCTTTCTCCTTCATCAAATTGATGAGAGGAAACTCCCAGGTCTGCGAGTATCCCATCAGCAGGAACCGCTCTGTGCATCTTGAGGTAGTTGCGCATGTAGCGAAAATTCTGAGGGATGAATGTCAATCCTGAATGCTCAGGTACGTTTTTAAGTGCGTCGGGATCTTGGTCGAAGGCCAATAACCTCCCTTGGTCTAAACATTTCAAGATTTCCGCGGAATGCCCGCCTCCACCGAAGGTGACATCCACATAAACCCCATCCGGGTCTATTTTAAGTCCATTGATTGCTTCTTGAAGCAGTACCGGGATATGATATGCTTCATTTCCCATCGCGTCATTCAGCTTTATTACCACCCGTTTTCATTCTGGCGATGTAATCGTTCGCCTCATCCTCAAGGGTGTTGTAGTAATCGTCAGTCACATTGGTAGCGTCCTCATTCTTGCCTTTCTTCCAGATTTCGATGGTCTTCACCATGCCCACTACTGTGATCTCTTTGTCTTTTTTAGAATCGACTTCAATGAATCCCATCAGCTTGCCGGGAAGTAGAAACCTCCCTGTAGCATCAAGCTCGACATGTGTTGCTCCGGCAATAAAAAGGCGGAGAAACTCTCTGTGTCTGCGGCTAGTTTCTGCAAGGAGCTCGATGTTCTTATACATCCTATCCCATTGCGGTTTTGGATAAACTATCAGGCAGTTGGCTTGCCTGTCGCGGGTTACCACCAGGCCCATGTGCAATACGTCCTCCAGCTGCTTCCTCCACTTGGCAGGAAACATGAACCTCCCTTTGGAGTCCAGGTTACAGTCGTATTCATTGAGTAGGTCTAGCATTTAAGCCTCTTTGGAGGGTAAAAGTAGAAATAATTTACCACTATTGCACACCTTCTACCACATTTTACCACCTTGTTGAAAACTTGAACGAAGATGTTAGTTGCTTATTGCTTTAAGCGATTGATAATCATCACTTAACATTTGCAAGATGCGGTGGTAAGAAATCCCAATGCCATCTATTCCTTGAAGTTCTTCACAGCTCTTGGTTCAAATGATTTTATTCGTTTAATAGAGAGGAAAGCCCATGAACATCAGCTGGTTGAGGCTGAATATTCGTTTATAAGCGTTTGAAAGTGTATATTTCTGAAAGCAGATTCCCGAATAGGAGATTGAATAGTTATTTTTGAAGTACTTTATCGGATACAACTATTATGGATCATCAAATAATTGAAGAAGGAGGTTTCAACTATCTCGAAGAAGGTGAAGGCCCCCCGCTAATTCTATTGCATGGGCTTTTTGGGGCATTGAGTAATTTCAAAGAAGTAGTAGATTATTTCTCACCGAGATATACGGTCTACATCCCGATGCTACCCATCTATACCTTACCAGTACTCAGCACAAGTGTGAAGAACATTGCCGGCTATTTGGCAGAATTTATAGATCATAAAAAGTTGGCTAAGGTCAATTTACTTGGTAATTCCTTAGGGGGACACGTTGCCTTGGTATATACTCGCGATCATAATGAGCGGGTGAATTCATTGATTCTTACTGGAAGTTCTGGATTGTATGAAAATGCTTTTGGCGCCTCTTTTCCGAGAAGAGAAGACAAAGAGTTCATAAAGAACAAAGTCGCACTGACCTTCTATGATCCTTCCTATGCTACAGATGAATTGGTAGAAGAATGCTATGAAGTGGTAAACGATAGGAATCGTCTTATTCGAATTTTGGCGATCGCCAAATCTGCCATCAGACATAATATGTCTAAAGAATTGGAAGACATGAATATGCCGGTGTGTTTAATTTGGGGAAAGAACGATACCATCACTCCGCCAGAAGTAGCAGAAGAATTTCATGCGCAACTGAGCGATTCTGAATTGTTTTGGATCGATGAATGCGGCCATGCTGCCATGATGGAGCATCCTACAAAATTCAATGAATTATTGAATGCTTGGTTGCAAAAACGTGGTATTTAATCATGGATATTCACGATTCTACTTTTATAAAAAGCAGCACTTCCCTCAGTCAATGCCCAGAACCTAGTCTGCCTGAATATGCATTCATTGGCAGATCCAATGTGGGCAAGTCTTCTTTGATAAATATGTTGACAGACAGGAATAATCTGGCAAAAATTTCATCAAATCCCGGAAAGACTCAGCATATTAATCACTACTTGATCAATAAACTAAAGAATCCCTGGTACCTCGTCGATTTGCCCGGATACGGCTTTGCTAAAGCTCCCCAGTCAGAAAGAAAGAAATGGATGGGTTTTATCAGGCAGTACTTGACTCAGCGTGATAATCTTATGTGCGTCTTTCTCTTGGTAGATAGTCGGCATGAAGCCCAGAAAATTGATTTGGAATTCATGGCCTGGCTTGGCGAAGTTGGAATTCCATTTGTCATGGTCTTTACGAAACAAGATAAATTGTCAAAACCAGCATTCGAAAAAATTCGAGCCTCCTTCGTTCAGAAAATGTCTGAAGTCTGGGAAGAATTACCTCCTATGTATTTTACATCTTCCGAAAAGAAACTCGGTAGAGATGAGGTATTGGATTTGATAGCTGAGACCAATACTCAATTTGGAATCTTAGATTAACTCGGCTCTTTCAATCCCATTTTCTCGGCGAAGTAATCGCAAAAATCGCGCATTGACATGGCCATCTCTTGCTCGCCAGTTGCACGTTCGAAGGTGTCAGCCATGGTGTGCATTGCCTGATGCATGAAAATTTTCATTTCATCAACTTGCATATCCTTATTCCAAAGGTCAATGCGAAGAGTGTCTCGAGAGTCCCCATCCCAAACAGCCAACATCATTGCCTTGCACTCTTTTTCTTTTTCTGTGTCGGAGGCTTGCCACTGAATTTCTTCTGGAACGTTGTTCTCATCAAGACCTACATTAATAACGATTTGGGATTCTTTGACTATTCCTTCTGCCATAGCATTGCGGTTATTTCTTGGGGTTATACGATCTTAATATTTCTGAAGCGTCTTGCTCTAGTACTTCTTGAATACTGCTCTCTGGGAATCTTTGGTGGTAGTCTCGAACCATCATCCAACCAACCCAAATACCTACCATTCCAGGGCTTTCTTGCGGGAGACCTGCAGTAAAAGGCCCATCACTTACCCACTTATTGATCTCGAAAGGCTTGGTGTCGTATAGAATTGATTGGTCAGAAGCTAATTCTTTCCATATGTTGAATTCGTTTTCTACACACCAATTCATTTGTGAGCTGCTGTAATTCATTTTAATGCTATCAGGCGTTGCAGGCATGCAAGCATCTACCAAGTACATGATTTTACCATAATAAACCAAGCTTTCAAGAAGATTCTCACCAGCAATTTCTCGATAAATCGTTTTGTTGCTCCAATCCTTCAACACATTGGCAACTAAATATTGAGATTGCATTTTCTCCTGACGATATAAGGGGAAAGGTAAGTTCTTGGTGATGGAATTGTCTTTGCCGAGAAACCACTCCAAGCCAACTGCTACTGTCGAATCCATAGAAAACACCCCGTAATTGAAGCCGCTGTGGTAGTAAATTATTCTCGGTACTTGATGATCAGGAAAGTGGTACTTGAAATGCTGGAAGGCCAAAGTGAGTTCATTGTGATATGCCTCCATTTTTGGATTGTGCACCAGTTGAATCTCATCGTATGCCTGCTTCATATAGTAGTCACTACAAAAATCAGCGGCTATCGTCAAGCTTTCTCCATTTTCGACCGGTCCAACCTTCAGGATTTCTTCTAAATATACTTTGTAAAATGGGCCGTAAGCCTCATGCAAATGGGCGTTGCTGCTGTCTGGATTGCTAAAGTCTGCATTGAAAAATGCTTGATCCAAGCGTTGGCTTTTGAGCTCGATAGCTATCTCCGAAACATCTACATCCAGAACATTTTCCTTGCAGCCTAAAAAAAGCAAGGCAAATAAGCTGGTAAATAGGAGTGGATATAGCTTCATGATTGAAATAATACTTATGTTTGTTCCTTGTTTTATTAAGGGATATAAGCAAACGCAAAACTATGAAAAAGATCGTTGGACTTCTCATCGCTGTTCTTTGCGGAACAACACTTATCAATGCTCAGGATAATGGAGATTTTAGATTTGGGTTCAAATTTGAGCCTAATGTTTCTTGGTTGAATCCAAAGGATAAGAACTTGGAATCTACTGGTAGTAGCTTGCGTTTTTCTTACGGATTAAACGCCGACATCATGTTTGCAGAAAACTATGCCTTCGGGACTGGACTTACTGTGACTTCAAATGGTGGAGAAGTGACATACTTAAGCGAGTACAACAGTGATTCAGGAAACTATATAGTCGAGAAAATTAGAGACTACAACAACAAGTACGTCGAGATTCCCTTGACTTTGAAATTGAGAACGAATGAAATTGGCTACATGACCTACTGGTTCCAGTTTGGACTTGGTTTAGGAGTGAACATTGATGCCAGAGCAAACGAAGAAATTGAATTCAAATATCAGCAGATTCAAGGATCAACTCCAGATGAGCTCATTTGGAGCAAAGAAGTAAGTCTTCCAGCAAAAGTCACTAACGATAAAGAACCAATTGGCAATGATGTTCGCACTTTCAGAACAGCCTTGATCATTGGTGCTGGAGTGGAATATAGTTTATCTGGAAGCACAGCTATAATAGGTGGGATTACTTTCAATAATGGATTTTCCAATGTCTTGAAGAAAGATGGAATTCGCAAAACGGATACTGGAGAGCCAATTTTCGAAGATGGGGAGCCTAAATCTTTCGATTTGAAAGCAATTAGTAATCATCTCGGTTTAACAATTGGAATCCTCTTCTAAGATTTCCTCTCTGTTCAATCTTGTAATTTTTGAATGATGCACGCTGACAAAGTTGTTGAACACATTGTCAATTGGATGACTCATTATTCTGAGCAGAGCAAAACCAAGGGATTTGTTGTAGGAGTTTCAGGCGGAATAGATTCTGCAGTTACTTCGAGTTTAGCTGCTAGAACAGGCAAGCCCGTCCTCTGCTTAGAGATGCCGATTTATCAGGCCGCATCTCAAGTAAGCCGCGCATCAAAGCATATCGATAGTCTCAAATCACAGTTTCCAAATGTGAGTTCGGTAGAAGTTGAGTTAAGTCCTGTTTTCGATTCTTTTTTACAAGCATTACCGGAATCATCTGATGAAACTCGAGATATGGCTTTGGTCAATACCAGAGCTAGACTGCGTATGACAACGCTTTATTATTTTGCGGGATTGCACTCCAGTTTAGTCGCAGGAACTGGCAACAAAGTTGAAGATTTTGGGGTAGGATTTTATACCAAGTATGGTGATGGCGGTGTCGATTTAAGTCCAATTGCAGACTTAACCAAGACTGAAGTATACGCTGTGGCAGCCGAAATGGGAGTTATTCAAGAAATTATGGATGCAGCTCCGACCGACGGTTTGTGGGGCGATGATAGAACCGATGAGGATCAAATTGGCGCCAGTTATCCTGAATTGGAATGGGCAATGGCTTTCATTGAATCCGAAGGGAATCTAGACACTCTCACAGATCGCCAACAGGAGGTGCTGAAAATCTACAACACACTGCATCGCTCAAATCTTCATAAAATGCTTCCCATTCCTGTGTGCAGCATTCCTCAAGAGTTGAAATAGTTACAGGAGCTTTTTATTCTCCAAATGACGAGTTTGATCACGCTCAGTTTTTTTTCGGATGTTTTCTTTCATCGCAGCCTCAAGGTCAACGCCAGTTTGATTCGCTAGGCATATCACCACCCACATTACATCTGCTAATTCATCGGCAAGATCTTTTCCCTTGTCACTTTCTTTTTCACTTTGTTCCCCGTAACGACGAGAAATAATTCGAGCAACCTCCCCAACTTCTTCAGTCAATTGGGCCATGTTCGTCAGTTCGTTGAAATAGCGGACTCCGTATGTTTGAATCCAATTGTCTACTAATTTTTGGGCTTCACTAATCTTCAAAACAGTATTCTATTTATGGGATTTCCGCAAGTTCTTAGACTGCAATTTATGTCTAAAATTATGAAGATTTCACAGCGCTTTGTGCAAGACTAATTCTAATCCCAATGAATATTTAATTGATTATACCCAACATGTATATAAGTATTTGTACTAATTTCTTTCATTTAAAGTATTGAATCATTAAATTTAGGTGCTGAAGTGGCAATTAACTTTCCTGTTAATCAGTCATTTTAGCCGACCAAAACACATGATAAAGCTTGCCCACAAGCATAGTTTATGCTCTGGAATACTATATTCCATAGGAGTTGCTTTAAGCTTCTCTTTCTTGCTTGGCATGAGCTTACTTTCTACACAAAAAGCCAATGCTCAATGTGCTTTCGGAGGAACTTTTTGGAATGACAACATTACTCCAACAGTAGTTGGTCAAACTGTAACACTGAACAATTATGTTTATGGCGATGAGCAATACCAGCTTAATGCTACAGCTGGATGCACCTACACTATAACGACTTGTGGAACTTCTTCTTTCGATACTCAGATTACCGTTTTTAATCCTTCAAATACCTTTGTTGTTTACAATGACGATTCGGGTTGTCCAAACTACGGCTCAACTGTTACATTCACGGCTGCAGTTACGGGCCCTTATACTGTTCAAGTCAATGAGTATGGTTGCACTTGGAGTTGGTACGCGGCAGAGTATTTCGGGGTGACTCTGGTCAATTGCGGCCCGGTTAGCGGATGCACGAATCCAGCAGCCTGTAATTACGATCCCGCTGCAGTATCTGATGATGGGAGTTGTTGTGCGACAGGATGTGTTTCAATAGTAGTTGGTGGTGGGACTTTTGATGGTGAAATTTCTTGGGAACTTTACAATGGAGTTACTTTAGTAGCAAATGGCGTTGCTAATGCACCAGGGGGAACAACAATCTGCGCAGTTGACGGTTGCTATACATTTTTAATGTTTGATTCTTGGGGGGATGGATGGAATGGTGCAACAGTTACTATTTCTGACTCTGGTGGGATTTTAATCCAAACTACCCTAGATACTGGTTTGTCTGGCTCCGCTGAATTTCCAATCGGCAATGTTGTTCAAGGTTGCACAAATCCAGGTTCACCCAATTATGACCCTGCAGCTGTTTGCGACGATGGCTCTTGTGTAGATCCTGGATATTGTTTCGATTCAGACCCTAGTGGTTGTCCTGACATCGATTTAGGTCCTGACATTACCATGCCGAGTTGCTTCAATCCTTGTGCATCGGTTCCACTAACGGCTGATGTCTTCGAAACTGGTGCACCAACATCTTATCAAGTTTGTCAGATTGACTATTCTCCGCCATATCCATACACAGCGGGAACTGGCTTTTCTATTGGGGTAGATGACCTTTGGACTGGCTTAATCACCTTGCCCTTTAACTTTTGCTTTTTTGGAACTAATTATAACCAATGCGTTGTAGGTGCTAATGGACTCTTATCTTTTAACACCGCCTACGCAACAGCTTTTTGTCCTTGGGCATTTACGGAGACTGTTCCCAATGCCAACTTGCCCCTCAATTCCATTTTCGGACCCTATCACGATATTGATCCCTCCGTTTGTGGTGATGCCAGATATGCCATTCAAGGAAATTACCCTTGCCGGGTATTCATTGTCAACTATGATCACGTTTGTCAATTCGATTGCAATTCTTTGATATCTACCCATCAGATCGTCTTATACGAAACCACTAATGTTATCGAGGTATATATCGAGAACAAACCTACTTGTGCAACTTGGAATGCTGGTAATGCAGTTATTGGAGTTCAAAATGCAACAGGAACGGCAGGCTATGTCGCTCCTGGCAGACAAACCGGACCTTGGTCTGCTACTAATGAAGGCTGGAGATTCACTCCAAATGGCGCTCCCAATTATGTGGTTGAATGGTACGATGAAAATGGAGTATATGTAGATTCAGGCTTGACCATTGATGTTTGCCCAGGCGAAACTGCTCAAACTTTTGATGCCGTTGCTACTTATACCATGTGCAATGGGACCGAAATAGAAGTGACAGATGACGTGATAATTACTTGTCAGTCAATCTTGCTTCCAGTTGAATGGCTAGAATTTCAAGCAGTCCTTAGCTCTGACTCTCGAAAAGTGAATTGCGCTTGGCAATTGGGATCAGAACTTGATTCTGACTTCTTTACCGCTGAAAGATCTTCCGATGGAGAATTATGGAATGATATAGGAACAGTTGATGGAGGAGGGACAATCTCAGAATCGACGAGTTACAACTTTATTGACTTCAGCCCATTGGGAGGGAAGTCCTACTATAGAATCCGACAAACAGATTTTAACGGGGCTTCACAGCATTCTGAAATTCGCACTGTCGAAAGAAACAGCGGAATAGAATGGGTGATCTATCCAAATCCCGGAAACGGTAAATTCCAGGTGAGTTCTGGAATTGAAGAGTTCAATATTAGAGTATTGGACAGTAGAGGAAGAGAAATCAGCTTCACCAGGTACGACAAGTTCGAGTTTGAGTTGAACAATAGCGCTCAAGGATTCTACACCGTCGAATTCTTATCCTCCGAAAATCAAGTCCTAAAACGATTACCACTCATCGTGGAATAGTCAATCCTTTTGCTTTGTATCGATAAATATTGTGACTGGGCCATCATTGATGAGCTCAACTTCCATGTGCTTTCCAAACTCGCCGGTTTGACAAGGCTTCTCAAGAATTTCTGAAATCTTCTTGGCGGTGAATTCATAAAGACTCACAGCGATATCTGGTTGCGCAGCGCGAATAAAGGATGGCCGAGTTCCCTTCTTGGTTTTTGCGTGCAATGTAAATTGACTGACGACAATCACATCTCCACCAACCATCTGTACGTCCAAATTCATTTTACCGTCCTCATCCGAAAAGATTCTAAGGGCGCAAATCTTTGCCGCCAACCACAATCCATCCTCTTGCTGGTCACCACTCTCTACTCCTAAAAGCACCAGTAATCCTCTGCCAATCTTTGCGCTTTCAGCTCCGTCAACACTAACACTAGCCTTCGATACTCGTTGTATTATTGCTCTCATGATTCATCGATGTTGATACAAAGCTAAGTCTTGTTAATCCAAAGCTCAAAAATGCTCGGTCTATCGTTGTAAAATAGCTACTTTTGCAGCGCATTCAGACCAAATTCGAATCATGACTGAAAATCAAGTAGTCGGACTGGAGTCCACGTTGGAGCAAGCCCGTGAAATGGGATTACTCGAATCAGAATTCAACGAAATAAAATCCATTCTCAATAGAACGCCAACTTTCACAGAGATGTGCATATACTCTGTGATGTGGAGTGAGCATTGCTCGTATAAGAACTCGATTAAGCTCTTAAAAACACTTCCGAAAGATGGACCTCATATGTTGGTGAAGGCCGGTGAGGAAAATGCTGGATTGGTAGATATCGGCGATGGATTAGGCTGTGCATTTAAAATCGAGTCACACAATCACCCATCAGCAATAGAGCCCTATCAAGGAGCTGCTACTGGAGTAGGCGGAATCAATCGCGATATTTTCACCATGGGGGCTAGACCTATAGCTCAGCTGAATTCTCTGCGTTTTGGATCGATCAAGTCTGAGCGCACGAAATGGATCATGGAAGGTGTAGTCAAAGGAATTGGTGATTACGGAAATGCATTCGGTATTCCAGTTGTAGGTGGAGAGGTGTTTTTTGATGAATGCTACGAGGTTAACCCATTGGTAAACGCAATGTCTGCCGGAATTGTAAAGGCTGACAGAATCATTTCGGCCAAAGCGGTCGGAGTTGGAAATGCCGTCTATATCGTTGGTTCTTCAACAGGAAAAGATGGAATTCAAGGAGCGTCTTTCGCTTCTAAAGACATTACTGCTGATTCAGCAGACGACCTGCCATCTGTACAAGTAGGTGATCCGTTTCAGGAAAAACTATTGTTAGAAGCGACATTAGAATTAGCCGATACTGACGCCGTTGCGGGAATGCAAGATATGGGTGCTGCTGGTATTACTTGCTCTACCTCTGAAATGAGTGCGGGAGGTAAGGTGGGGATGGATATCCACTTGGATAAAGTCCCAATGCGTCAAGCTGACATGAAGCCATTTGAGATTTTACTTTCCGAGTCTCAAGAGAGAATGTTGGTTGTCGTGAAGAAAGGACATGAGGCTGAAGTAGAGGCGATCTTCGAAAAGTGGGATTTAAATGCAGTAGCCATTGGTGTAGTAACCAAAGGTCCTGATTTGCGCTATTATATGAATGGAGAATTGGTGGGTCAAATTCCTGCTGAATCTTTGGTTTTAGGTGGAGGAGCTCCTCAATACGATAGAGAATCGAAAGAGCCAGCTTATTACGCTACTTCACAAAAATTCAAGATCGATTCAATTCCTGAACCTAAGGATTTGGTCATAGTTGCCCGCCAGCTATTGGCAAATCCCAACATCGCATCGAAAAGATGGGTCTGGGAACAGTACGATTCTATGGTCGGAACAGCAAACATGGGTACCAATGGACCTTCCGATGCTGGAATTGTGAATATCAAAGGAACTAGAAAAGCAATAGCTCTTACAGTTGATTGCAATGCTAGATACGTAAATAGCGACCCGGAAATTGGCACCGCTATAGCGGTAGCTGAAGCTGCAAGAAACATTGTGTGCTCAGGTGGAGTTCCTTCAGCGATTACCAACTGCTTGAATTTCGGAAATCCATATAACCCAGAAGTATACTGGCAATTTGAAAGAGCTATTAAAGGTATGTCAACGGCATGCCTGAAATTCAATACTCCTGTAACCGGTGGAAACGTTAGTTTCTACAACCAATCTGTAAAAGCAGATGGAACAGTTGTCCCTGTATTTCCAACACCTACAATCGGTATGCTCGGAGTTTTGGAAGACAAGAGCTTAAGGACTACATTAGAATTCAAATACAAAGGGGATCTTATTTTCTTGCTCGGAGAATCGAAAAACGATATTTCTTCCAGTGAATATTTGGTCTCTCATCACGGAGTTAAACTGTCACCAGCTCCTTATTTCAATATTGACGAAGAGCACAAACTTCATGAAGGAGTTAAGCGCTTGATTCGCAACGATTATATCAATGCTGCTCATGATGTTTCAGACGGTGGATTGTTCGTGACATTGGTTGAAATGGGCTTGCCTCAGGGACTTGGATTTGATATTGTCTCGGACTCAGATGTTCGAGCTGATGCCTTCTTGTTCGGCGAAGCTCAAGGAAGAGTTGTAGTCACTGTTGTAGAAGATTATGAAGATGAATTCATTGATTTCATTGCAGAGCAGGACCTTCCAATGACTTTGTTGGGACACGTTACCCAAGGGAAATTATGTGTTGATGGAGATCATTTCGGATTCATCGAAGACGCAAGAAAAATCTACGATAACGCGCTCGAAGAAGAATTGACTAGAAAATAATAGGAGCCTTCTTGCATGCTGATTCTAGAAGCTATTGATTAATAGGGCTTCTTGATTTAATTTATCTTTGTTGTATTAACAATTTGTATGAATATACTTCGTTTTGTGTTCAGTCGAACATTTGTGAAACATCTAATTGCTATAGCATCTCTTGTTGTACTCCTCGTTGCAGGGGTATACTTTTATTTGCAAGTGTATACAGCGCACAACGACCACTTCGATGTTCCTGACCTCAAAGGAATGAGTATTGATGAAGTTGAACAGGCACTGTTGGATACTCAATTGAATTATCTCATCATAGATTCAGTATATAACGAAGGAGCATTTGGTACCGTGTTAGATCAAATTCCAGCATCTGGTTCTAAAGTGAAAGCAGACCGAGTAATTTTCTTGACGGTGAATGCCAATACTCACCCGATGAAAACCATGAATGTTAAAGTGGGAGAGACCTTGAGAATTGCTGCAACCAAACTTGATATACTAGGCTTGGAATTCGAGACCATCTATAAACCAGATATTTGCAACAATTGCGTGCTTGAAATTCTATATAAAGGCAAAGAAATTACCGACGGTGACAAGGTGAGAAGAGGCGACAAGGTGGTGCTAGTTCTTGGGGAGAAGGGCAATGAATTTGTATTGGTACCCAATCTTTTCGGAATGTCGCTTGACAGTGCGAAAAGTGTACTTACTCGAGCGTCGCTTACAGTAGGATACCCCTTCTTTGATACTGATATTCAAAGCGAACAAGATAGTGCTTCAGCAAGGATATATAAGCAAAGCCCTTCATCTACTAGCTCAGAATTGAGGGTGGGAAGCCAAGTCGATCTTTGGTTAACCACGAAAAGCGTTGATTTAAAATCGGAGCCAAATAATCTAGACAACAAAGGACTATGAAACTGATTTCAATAATTGTCTTTTCATTACTAGTCACCTTTCCAATTCTGGCCCAGGAGTTGGAAAAAGACTTAGTCATCAATAAAGATATTTTCCAGAATTATCAAGCAGAAAGAGAGTTCCAACCAAGAGCAACTCGCGGAGGAGGTAGTCTTGAACTTCCTTTCACCGATGATTTCTCGAGGTTTACCTTTCCTACAAATAATCCAAATATTCCAGTTGAATGGCAGCAATGGGAAGAGACAGGAGCTTATTTGAATCAGAGCTTGCCTTTTGAACCTCCAACGATTGGAGTGGCTACTTTGGACGGTGTTAGCGCAACGGGATATCCGTATGACATCACCATTTCGAACTCTTACGGGCAAGCAGACACCCTCACAACCATGCCTATTAATTTGCAAGGTTTAGATTCTGGAGATGATGTTTATCTGTCATTCTATTACCAAGGTGGAGGAAGAGGAAACAACCCGGAAAATGTTGATTCATTGGTTGTTGATTTTTATAGTCCCGATGATGATGCTTGGTTCAGGAAATGGGCGACACCGGGAGTTTCAGACGGTGTCTTTCATAGAGAGTTTATTCAAGTACTTGAGCCCTGGTTCTTTAGAGCAGGATTTAAATTTCGCTTTCGCAATTATGCCACACTTTCTGGAAGTTTAGACCATTGGCATATTGATTATGTGTATTTGGATGAGAATATTGATCCTGAGGATTTCATTCCTCAAGATGTGGCAATGGTTCACCCAATCAGCACCTTGCTCAGTGAGTATTCTGCCATGCCTTGGACTCATTTTAGCGATAATCCTGCGAGTAACATGTCTCAAACTTTCAACGTCTTGCAAAGGAATTTGAATACAGATAGAAATATTGTTTCAGGATATAAAGTCGATTACAATGGGGTTCAGCAATTCAACCAAGCTGATTTGTACTTGAACACTTTCGGAAACGGATTCTCAACTTATCAAGGCACTTACCCAGCGAACACCGCTCCCGCGAATTACGTGTACGACCCTGCCGTGAATGATACCTGCGCAATCTTCGATGTTTCAGTGTATCTATTCACCGACCCGGATCAAAACACATGGAATGACAGCCTTCACTTTCAGCAAGACTTTACGAACTATTATGCTTACGATGATGGCTCTGCGGAACGAGCTTATTCTCTAGAAAACGCAGCAGGAGGGAAGTTGGCAGTCAAATACGCTTCCGTAATTCCCGATAGTCTTGTCGGCTTATTTATGTATTTCATGCCTTTCGGAATTGACGTTTCTTCAGAAACATTTCTGTTGAGAGCTTGGGGAGATAATGGTGGAGTTCCCGGTGATGAATTGGCGGAGAATTTTGAGTTTCATTCACCAGTTTATTATCCAGAAGGTCCGAACACATTTGGCTATTATGAATTTGACAATCCTATTCCCGTAGATGGAACATTCTACGTTGGATGGATTCAAAACAGCAATGCTGAAATGAATATTGGCTTAGACAAAGCCTCCACATTGGCTTCCAACACCTTGTATTACCAGACGGGAATAGGAGCCAGTTGGACTGCATCAACTGTTTCTGGTGCTATTATGATTCGACCTGTTTTTCAAGCTGGGAAATCTGAAGTTTGGAACGATATCAGTGAATCAGAGCTTCCAGAATTGAACGTCTATCCAAATCCAACAACAAATCAACTGTATGTGCAATGGGCTGACCCAAGTCTAAGCTTAAGTGCAGAGATTATTGATTTATCCGGCCGCTCAGTTTCAGTCAATCAACTCAGTACTCAGCAAATGAGCTTCGATCTTTCAGGCTTGACCGCTGGAATGTATGTGTTGGTGACAAGAAATCAAGAAGGCATTATAGTACATCGAAAAAAGATCATCAAAGAGTGAGCGACGAGAACAAGGAAGTAGAAGATGATTTTGAAGATGGTGACCTCCTCTTTGAACACCATCGTATAGTTACAGATCCAGGACAAACAGGTATTAGAATTGATAAATTCCTGATGGATCGTATTCCAAATACGTCTAGGAACAAACTTCAAATTGCCGCGAAAGCTGGATTTATTAAGGTTGATTCACTGCCTGTAAAGTCAAACTACAAGGTAAAGTCAAACCAGGTGATTACGGTTGAATTGCCCTATCCTGTCCGGGAAATTGAACTTATTCCCGAAGATATTCCACTGGATATTCGCTACGAAGATGACACTTGTTTGGTCCTGAATAAGCAAGCTGGAATCGTCGTGCATCCCGGTTATGGAAACTACTCTGGAACTTTAGTTAATGGCTTGATATTCCATTTCAATCAGCTTCCAGAAAACAATCAGCACGGTGTCTCTAGACCTGGCTTAGTTCACAGGTTGGATAAACTCACCACTGGATTGATGGTGATTGCGAAAACTGAAGAGGCATTGACAGATTTGTCGATGCAATTCTACAACAGAAGCACTGAACGTCGCTACAATGCCCTTGTTTGGGGTGATCTTGATGAAGATGGAACTGTAGAAGGTCACTTGGGAAGGTCCTTGAAGAACAGAAAAGTAATGGATGTCTTTCCAGATGAAGATTATGGAAAGCATGCGATTACGCATTACAAGGTATTGAAACGTTTTGGGTATGTCACCTTGGTAGAGTGCAAATTAGAAACGGGAAGAACACATCAAATTCGTGTTCACATGAAATACATTGGGCATCCTCTTTTTGGAGATCCTGAGTATGGTGGGAACAAAATCCTGAAAGGGACTTCGTTCACCAAGTACCGTCAATTTGTAGAGAATTGTTTTAAGACTTGTCCAAGGCAAGCACTCCATGCCAGAACCCTAGGATTTACTCACCCGGTGAGTGGTGAGCGGTTGCAGTTCAATTCTGAATTGCCGGAAGATATGCTTGCGCTGCTTGAAAAGTGGGAGAGCTATATCGCTCAGAGACCGCTCTGATCCAGTTGAATCTCAACCTGTAGAAGCTCTTCTTCCGCTTTTGACCAATTCTCCATGAGTTCATTGAGGTTTCCTCTTTCTTCATCGTAGAGCTTTAGAAAAGCTTGAGCTTTATCATTGTCGCTATAATCTAAAACGGCAAATTTTTGATCCATCTCAGCAATTTTTGCTTCTGTAGCAACAATCTCCTTTTCAAATTTGCTGGCGGCATTTTTCAGACGGCGTTTCTCTTTTTCGAGTTCCTTCTTTTCGCGGTAGTTTAAGCCGGTCGGTTCTGTTTTCTCCGGCTGATTCTGAGTCGCCTTTGACTTTGTCTCAGCTTTGTTGAGTCTTTCGAATTCCGCAATACTCTGTGCTTTTTTGTCAGAAAGGAAATCAAAGATATCTCCCCTGAACTCTCTCAATCCTGTTGGTGTAATTTCTTGAATAACAGGGACCAATCCGCTTAAGAAATCTCTATCGTGAGATATTAGAATCAATGTTCCGTCGTAGTTTCGGAGTGCCTCTTTCAACATGTCTTTCGAACGCATGTCGAGGTGGTTGGTTGGCTCATCCAGAATCAATAGATTGACCGGGTGAAGCAACAGTTTACACATCGCTAATCTGGCCTTTTCTCCACCTGAAAGCACTTTTACTTTCTTGTCAATATCATCTCCTCTGAACAAAAAAGCCCCGAGCAGACTTCTCAGCTTTGTCCTGATATCGCCTGTGGCAACATCATCAACTGTTTGAAAGACTGTTTTCTCGCCGTCCAATTGTTCGGCTTGATCTTGAGCATAGTGACCAATTTCAATATTATGCCCTGGAATCACCTCACCCGAATACGATTCCTTGTTAAGAATAATCTTAGTCAAAGTTGTCTTTCCAATTCCATTCTTTCCAACCACAGCAATTCGATCTTGTCTTGCCATTGTCAAATCTATTCCTTCAAAAACCTTGGTTTGACCGTACGATTTAGCCACTCCTTTTAGCTCCAGAGCTACTTTTCCAGAGCGTGGGGCAGGAGGGAATGAGAAATTAATACTATCAGCATCTACATCATCGGGCTCTATGATTTCCAGCTTTTCGAGTTTTCGAATTAATGTTTGTGCGAAAGCTGCCTTGTTCTTTTTAGCTCGGAATTTCTCAATCAGCTTTTTCGAATCCTCAATGTATTTCTGCTGGTTCTTATAGGCTTCAACTTGTCTGAGGTATTCTTCTTCTCTCAGTAGGATGTACTTGCTGTAAGAACATTTGTAATCGTAAATTTTACCCTTACTTATTTCGAGCGTTCTTTCTGTTACACGATCAAGAAAGGTCTTGTCGTGAGAAATGAGCAATACCGCTCCTGGACAATTGATTAGGAAATCTTCAAGCCATTCTATCGACTCGATATCCAAGTGGTTGGTAGGCTCATCGAGTAAGAGTATGTCAGGATTTTTTAGGAGGATCTTCGCCAATTCCACACGCATCTTCCAGCCACCGCTGAATTCCTTCATCTTCCTGTCCATGTCACTGGAGATGAAACCTAAGCCAGAGAGGACTTTCTCTATCCTAGCTTCCATTTGACCTGTTCCCAACAACTCAAGCCTATCATTCACATCGTTCAATTCCTCAATGAGTGAATGATATTCATCGGAATGGTAATCGTCTCTCTCGGCCAACTGTGATGTGATGAATGTAGAACGAGATTCCAGTACTTGTATTTCTTCGAAAGCCTTAGATGCCTCCTCTAAAATGGTTTGCTCCTCGGCATGGGCCATTTCTTGAGGGAGGTAGCCAATGCTGAGTCCTTTTGGAATGGCAATGCCTCCAGTTGTTGATTGAACTTCGCCCGAAATTATTTTTAGCAGTGAAGACTTACCCGCACCATTCTTTCCTACCAATCCAATTCTTTCACGTTTCCCAATGAAGAATCCGATTTGATCGAATAGAGCGCGTTGACCGTAGTGTAAGCTGAGTTGATTTACAGTAATCATGGGGGCAAAGATAATAGCAAAAAAGAGACCCCGATGACGTTTGTCAACGGGGCCTGTATTATTGGAAACGATTAATTCTTAATAATGCCAAAGATCATGTTCAATTTCGAACAATTGGCCTTTGATGTCTTCCGCTTCAAGGAGTGCGTCTAGTCCGATGGCATAGTCCTGAATCTCTCTATCGTAAACATTACTTTCTTTTACGATATAAGAAGCGAACATTCTTTGTTGAAAGAGATCTTCGAAGGTTCTTCTCTGTGCATCATTCTGTCTGTTGTATACATCTGCGTTAGCAAATACATAGCGACATTCAGGGAAATACAACCAGAATAACCACTTGTTACCTCTGATTTCACCTGTTGAAGGATCCCTGTCTTCAGCCTTAGGAGCTATCCCGATGATTCTTACATAGCGTTCAGAACGTTGTTTGTCGAAGATCCAATCTTCTTTAATAACGTATTCCTTAACTATTGAAGATTCTACAGGCTCCGCAGTCTGAATTGGTTCTAATTCACCAGTATCCAAATTCTCAATGTAACGCGTAACAACAGGGTTTAACAAGGTGTCAACTTCATTTTGAGTCATGGGATAACGGAATTCGTCATCATCAAATGCAGGTCCAAGGCTATAAGCTGTAAGTGAACCCTCAACCAAGAGAGCATGTCTAATCACCCCAAACAAACTTTTTCTATCCTCAATATCAGTGCGCGGGTAAAAGAACGGGTGATTAAGCTTCTCACGAAGGTCAATTTTTCTCCAGATTCTTTTAGACCACATTACATCAGCTTCACGCAATGGAGGATAAGGGATAACCCTTTTCGTCGCATTGTGCTCTTTGACATAAGCACCATCGAGTACAGTTTGTTCCTGTGCTTTAAAATCACTTGCCAGTAGAGTAGCTAGAACGAGTAAGACGATGATTTTCTTCATGGCTTTATTATTATTGAACTTTCAGTGAAAGTGAACTTGGAATCGGTTTTTCGGTTCCATCGGGCATTCTCACTACAATGTTTTCTATAAACACCTTTTGACCACGGGCAACTGCTCCGAGAAGTCCTTTCATCTCTTCTGTTACACGATTAGATTTCGATTGAACTTCAATCACATCACCTCCACGAATAACAACCAAAGAGAAGCTAGTTACTTTTACCTCAACTTCGAAGTCAAAGTTCTCCATTTCTGCTCTTACCCCAGGAGCAACTGTCAAGTCACCCTTGGTCACCACCTTATCTGTTGGAGATTTTCCAGCAAATTTTGGCAATGGGAACGGAATTGGTTTAACTCTGAATTTCTTCTCCGGCATCTTCTGCTTACTTCCATCGGGCATCTCAGCCGTAACAGAAATATTTGCTTCGTTACCAGATCCTGGAACAACAGTGTAGGTACCATCAGAGTTTTTAGTCAAACTATGACTTCCACCACTAATAGAAACTGTTAATTTCTCAGCAGAAACACCAGGAACAGAAACTTCCACAGGATTAGGTAATCCTCGGTAGAATACGTTCATTTTAATTGGTGAAACTACAAGTGCAGGCTCAGCAACAGTAAAAGGAGGGATAATGAATGAATACGGTTCAACTTCTCCAGATGGACCAACATATTCAATAACTCCTTTGAACGATTTGTTTCCTAAACCTAATGATCCAGATGGAATCTTCAATTTACCTAAACCATCAGTTCCAATGGTAAGAGGCTTGTCGCCATCTTTTTTGACATAAGCTGAAGAATCTGTTCCAGCAAATACTGCTTTATCTACAAATATATCAGGAGCATTCGTGGCATCATACGCTGCAAGCAATACGTTTGCGCGGAATGTATCTCCCCTTAATATATAATTCGATGTAGGAACAACCAGAGGTTGTAGGTTGGTGAATTTGTAAGATTTACCTTCAACCCCAGCAGCTAGTTCGGTCAATAAATCCGCCTTAGCATTTTCAACATCTACCTGAAGTTTAGTTAAAGTAGTTATGACTGCTGCCATCGGAACATGGAAGAAATTAGTAGTCTGCCATTGTTCTTCTATTTCCTCTACTTTTTTATTCGGAAACTCGAACGTTTTAGCCAAACCATTTTTAAGATGATCAGGAACGGACCAAGTAGCTCCAGTTACTTCTTTCACAGTGATAGAAGATAGGAAGTCACGGTATCCTTCTAGTTTTTGTCTTAACTCTGTTGCAGAATAAGGACCATCCTTGGGTTTCTGTGGAGAAGAACCTACTAGAAGGGTAGTATTGTTCTGATTCTCATCCGGCTTTTTGATTTTTTCATCGTTCATGTCGATGGATGTTTTTCCATCTTCACGAAGATATTCTTCAAAGCCAGCACCATCACTATTTCCCTTGTGAGAAGCTGCCATCACACGCGCTTTCATAAGCTCAATATGAGCTATGATTTCAGTCGCCTGCTCATCAATAGCTTTGGCTTTATCAAGGAATGGCCCAGCTTTTTCCGGGTTTATTCCAGCCTTAGATGATAAATCACTAAGTGTAGTATTACTCTTGCCTAAAAGCGTAATCTTGGTTGTTTCCAATCCACTGTTTACAAGCTTAAAAGCGTCGAGTACGTCTTTCGATATGTTCATTGCCAGAAGAGCGGTGAGTACGAGGTACATCATACCGATCATCTTCTGCCGTGGGCTTTCTTTACCTCCAGCCATGTGCTAAATTATTATTTGACAGGTTAATAAATAAGACCAATTAGGCGTTGTTGCCTCCACCCATAGCATTCAGCATGTTGCTGTATACCGTGTTGAGTGAACGAAGGTTTTTAGCCAATTCTGAGATGTTGTCTTTGTACAACTTAGTGTCATCGACAGAATCCTGAAGATTTGTAAGAAGATCATTGATTCCACCATAAAGCTGGCGTGACTTCGCTAGGTCTTGAAGTTGAAGCTCATACATGTTGTTCAAAGAAGACAAGTTCTCTGACATTTTTGCAAGATGCTCACCTGCCGTAGAGGCGTCATCTGCATGACTGCTCAATCCTGTTAAAGATTCAGAGGCAGCCTTGTATGTGTCAACCAACATATTAACGCTATCATTTGCGCCACGAAGGCCTGAAGCGTATTCTTTAGATGCTGTTCCAACATCTGTGAGATCATTTAGATTGCTTGTTTGAGCACTCAATGAACGCATTCCTTCACCTAAACTGGCAATCAATTCAGGCTCAATCTTTGCTTCTACCAACATGTTGTCCAATTGCTCAGTCAACGATTGATTAGATTTCATTCCTCCGTGCTCATTTCTTTCACCAGTCGCTAGTTCTGGATAAACCAATGACCAATCCACTTCTTCGTGAGGTGGTTCAAATGCGGAAAAGAAGAAAATTACAGCCTCTGTACTCAAACCTACTGTTAACATCAAAGATGCTCCAGTCCAGTGTTCAATTTTGAAAAGGGCTCCTAAGATTACTACAGCTGCTCCGATTCCGTAGAGCTTGGCCATAAACTGCTTCCATTTTTTACTTCCAGGTTTCATAATTTTGCTTGCTTTTTGGGTTTATTAATTGAACTGTGTGAATAGCCTAAATAGAAATTGATTAGTTAAAGTCTTTTGGATCAACGTTTTTACCTCTTCCGAGATAAGACATTACAGACCTCATACCGATATAGCATTTAGCGGTATCGCTATATTCAAATGATCTAGTTCCAGTTTGAATAAAGTATCCGATGTCTTTCCAGGATCCACCACGGATAACTTTTCTTTTCATGCTAGGAGGGTCATCCTGCTTAGCTTGATAATCATATTCTGGACTCATATCATGTGAGAACTCATATACTGATTCGTCAAACGCTGTGTTCGTCCATTCTGCGACGTTACCAGCCATATTGAATAAACCATAATCATTTGGAGAGTAAGAAGCAATTGGCACAGTGTGACAACCGTTGTCTTCTACATAATCACCACGCATAGGCTTAAAGTTAGCCAACGGGCAACCTTGAATATTTCTTACATAAGGTCCGCCCCAAGGGAATGGACTCAAATCTAATCCACCTCTAGATGCATATTCCCACTCAGCTTCACTAGGCAATCTGAAACGCTGAACGAAGGTCTCTCCGCTACGCATGTGCCATTCGTTAAGAATCTGAGTTCTCCAAGCATTGAATGCTCGGGCTTGTCCCCAGGTTACACCAACTACAGGATAGTCGTCATAAGCTGGATGCCAAAAGTATGTTTCTGTAAGAGGCTCGTTGAAACCATAAGTGTAATCACGCACCCAGCAAAGTGTATCTGGATAAACGTTAATTACTTCTTCGATCACGAATTGTGAACGATCACTATGTCCACGGATAGAGTGCAATTGGTTGAGGCTGTTTACTTCACCATACTCTTCATCTTGAGTTGATTTGTTGGCAGCACCTTTGAAATCAATCCACCAGTATCTAAACTGAAGCTTACGCGCATCAATTTGTTTTCTGTTGTAGAATCGATCAGATCCCTGAAGATAGTACTCATCATAAAGAAGATCGAAAACATCTTCTTCTTCCCATTCAATAGGTTCATCCCAATTCAAGACATAGCCTTTGTCAATGAATCGATCCAATTCACGTCCTTGCTCATCTTCAGCAAAGAAGTAACGGTCATCATCATTTTGGGCTAATGCATCTAAGAATAGAGAATCTCTGACATAATACACGAACTGACGATACTCATTGTTCGAGATCTCGTGCTGGTCAATATAGAACGCAGGAATAGTCACAGTTTTCGATCGAGCGTTGTGCGCATAAGGCACATCCTGATCGCTAGGACCCATTGTGTAAGAACCGAAGTGGATATAGTTCATTCCATAAGGATTGACTTGAACCCAATCTTCTCTAGGGTAAACCCCTACCAGTTCTCCACGGTTGCCGCTGTAACAACCCGCAAGTAGTGCAGCGAAAGCAATAAAAAACAACGCCTTTTTCATGATTTCCAGGTTTTAATGGACTTGTGCACCGGAATTTCCAGTCCAGGTGCGCCATTTTTGTCGCAGGTTATAACATCTAAATACGAGTATAACACGTACAAGGTTTCGTTTTATTATAGGAATCGTGGATTTGTATGCTTTTTCATCAGGATCTTATCGATGATGTTGAAACAATATGTCACCATAATTTCATGTGATCCTGAACTGTAAGACTTTATTTCAGAAGTAGTTACGTCGTAAGAGTAACCGAATCTGATTGTCTGAGGCATAGTTTCATCTTCATTGTCCCATGAATACTGAAATCCAGCCATCGGAGCAATCGCATCCTCAGTACGGAAAGTCAATCCAGCCCAAAGCATGTTGTTGAACAATAAGTTCGCATTGAAATCCAATGTTGTCTCATTTCCGTCTGACTTCACCAATAGATTAGGACGAACCTTTAAGTTGTCATTTATTGGGTAAGTATAACCAGCCATGAAATAAATATGTGTAGCTACTTCGATATTAAGATCACTAAGGTCTTGACTTGTCAAGTGAGTAGCAGATAATCCTACATAGTAGCTTTCTGGCTTAAAAAAGTAAGCTCCTAAATTCAAATCGAAGCTGCCCGCACTAACTTTAGAATCATCGATTGCGTCATCTAAGGGAATAGATGCAACTCCGTCTGGTGGAGTCCAATCGTCACCAAGCTGCTTACCTAAATAACCTAGTCCTATGCCTAGAGATAATTTATTTGTACCGACCGGCATGTGATATGCGTAAGCAAGTCTAAATACGTTATTGGTTTCTTGACCTAGTTTATCGTTGTAGAAAGTGACTCCTAGTCCACCGCGCAATGCTTTCACAGGTGCGTGATAATTAAAGAGTACAGATTCTGGGTTGCCATCGAACGAAGTCCATTGCTGTCTGTAAAATAGATTCAAACAATTCGCACCTGATGTGCCGGCTACGGCCGGATTGAACGACAATTTATCGTACATCCACTGTGTGAATTGTGGATCCTGTTGTGCCTTTAAGCCTGTAACAAGCGTTAAAACCAACACGCTGAGTAGAACTCGTTTCATTCGCTTTCCCTTGTGGTTTCTAATATTTTGGTTAATCCGGGGTTCTCCCGGAAGTGGCTAAAATAACCAAATTCCCGGACTAGCAAAAATTTTTCGATACTGTAAGTTAATGTGACGACGAATTGAGGGGATATTTCTCTCAATTGTGCTGGGCATTTACACGAGTTTTTGGTAGGTTCTCCACCAGCGGTCCGGCACTTCGTCATTTGTAGCCGTTTGATAGTCTTCATAAGTACAGGGCACCAAGTGGTGTCTTTCGTACTTGTTTTGCTTACCGGCAGGATAAGGAACATCCATCCACCAGCGGTCAGATCGATTGCTCTTGTAAAAAACCAATTGGTGCTGCTCTAAATCAATGATATACTTAAAATATTCATCCAGTCCACATACGGGATAGTCGCCTTTTCTGAGGGTCACTCCTTCAATGAAGTACCACACCATCTCTGCAAGTAACTTAGCGGAGAAGCCTCGAGGATCGAATTCTGGATTGTATTCAAAAAAACCGATGCTGCTCAAACGATCACTCATTCCGGCATAGCGACACAATTGACAGGCTTCTTGGGCATTCAATCCATTCGGTCTGGCAGCTGCATTTCCAGGGGAGTCTGAAGCGCGAATTGCTCCGAGGTCGAAACTAAGAACATCGGCATTTCTCAGTACCGGCTCCATCAATCGGATATTTCCGCTCACTTCGCCCAATCGATACGTATCGAAATACATTTTTTCGATCAGGTTAATCAGGTCTTCTCCAATCAAGCTTCGCTGATGACCAATATTCGAGTAATTGAAAAGTATGTTTGGTTGATGAAGAATAATGTGACTCAAAAAGTTCTTTGCATCGCGTTCTTCTCCAACCTCAGAGATGTCTAACTTGTTGTCAATCGTCACAAGATTGACGGTCTGCTCCATCTTTTCGTAAGCAGCGTATGAAGCAAAGCTCAGGTCATGACTGCCACCAATGACAATAGGAATTATTTTTTCCTTCATCAAGAAGGCGCAGCTTTCGCGAAGCGCATACTCAGTGTCTGAAGGGCTATCTCCTTCTTCTATGTCGCCTAAATCAAGGATTATTAATCCCGGCTGAATAATAGATAATGTGTAGAATTCTTTTCTGAAGGCATCTGGACCTTTAAAAGTTCCGCGATTGACTTCATTGCCTCGTCCAGATCGGACTCCAATCAAAGCGACTTTAGCACCTTCAAAATCGGGGAAATCCCCTGAATCGTGGGTGCGAATATTTCCAGAAATCGTAGAATTCTCACCTTTAAGCTCAGAATTCACAGGCTTAAAAAACACTGAGATATCCATGTTCTAGCGCTTTCCCCTCTTTTTAGGAGGATTCTTTTCTGTTTCTACAATCAATTCCTTGACTCTATCAAAGCTCAATTCTTTAGGATCTTCTCCTTTTGGAATTTTCACGTTGAGCTTTCCGGCCTTGATGTAAGGGCCATACCTTCCATTTAGCACTTGTATGGTTTCATCTTGTTCGAAAATTTGGATGATACGATTCGCCTCTTTTTCACGCTTTTCCAGAATCAATTTCACAGAATCGGGAAGATTGATAGCTAAGGGATCGAAGTCTTTTGGGATACTGGTAAACAGTCCTTTATGACGCAAGTATGGTCCAAATCTTCCGATAGCTGCAACAACATCTTCTTCTTCAAATTTCCCAACGGTTCTTGGTAATTTGAACAAATCCATGGCTTCTTCCAAAGTGATAGTACTAATACTTTGCTCAGCCTGGAGGGATGCGAATTTTTTCTCTTCGTCTTCAGCACTGCCAATCTGAATCATAGGGCCAAATCGACCTATCCTTGCGATGACAGGCTTACCCGAAACAGGATCGTCTCCAAGGCTTCTTTCGCCTGTAGCTCTTTCGGATTCTTCAAGTGTTTTCTCTACAGTTTTGTGGAAAGGAGTATAGAATGCGGTAATCATATCGTTCCACACCAGCTCCCCTTGGGCTATGTCATCGAATTCTTTTTCTACACTTGCGGTGAAGTGATAGTCTAAAATTTCCCCGAAGTTCAGCACAAGAAAATCATTCACCACTGTGCCTATATCCGTTGGGAAGAGTTTATTTTTCTCACTTCCTGCGATTTCTTCTTTCGTCTCTTCTTTAACCTTCGAGTCGGCAATTTCTAGGTGGATGTAAGCTCTAGCTGTACCGTCTCTACTCTCTTTTACAACATAGCCACGCTTTTGAATGGTAGAAATAGTTGGGGCATAGGTCGATGGTCTGCCAATTCCTAGCTCTTCAAGCTTCTTTACCAAACTGGCTTCAGTATAGCGCGGTGGATGTTGAGCAAATCTCTCTGTAGCGGTCAACTCTTGCAATTCAAGTGCTTGTCCTTCTTTTACAGGAGGCAACATTCCAGATTGTTCATCTGAATCTTCGTCATCAGATCCTTCCAGGTAAACTTTTAGGAATCCTTCGAATTGCAATACTTCACCCTTAGCGATAAGATTTATATCAGAGCCGCTAACATCAATGGTGATCGTAGTTTTTTCTAATCTCGCATCAGCCATTTGACTGGCTAGAGTTCTCTTTAAAATTAAATCGTAAAGTCTTTGCTCGTTGCGCTCCCCTCCAACCTGAGTGAAAGCCATGTCAGTAGGACGAATCGCTTCGTGTGCTTCCTGAGCGCCTTTAGATTTCGAAGTATATTTTCTAGTCTTTGAATATTCATCTCCGTACTCTTTTCCAATCACAGATTTTGCCATTTCCAGTGCCAAGTCTGAAAGATTGACGCTGTCTGTTCTCATGTAAGTGATGTTACCACTTTCATAAAGCTTCTGCGCAACGACCATGGTCTGTGAAACAGAAAATCCAAGTTTTCTACTTGCTTCTTGTTGCAAGGTAGATGTTGTAAAAGGAGCTGCAGGTGATTTGGTTGCAGGTTTCTGCTCGAGGCTGCTCACCTGGAATTTCGCATCTAGACAATGCTGCAAGAATGCTTGTGCTTCCTTTTGAGTTCCAAATCGTTTTGGAATTTCAGCTTTAAATGTGCCGTGCTCAGTATTGAAGATTGCAACGACGCGGTAGCTACTCTTGGCATCAAAGTCCAAGATTTCACGCTCACGTTCTACAATCAATCGTACAGCGACACTTTGGACCCTTCCTGCTGAAAGTGAGGGCTTCACTTTTCTCCAAAGCACAGGACTCAATTCAAATCCTACCAATCTATCCAGGATTCTTCTTGCCTGTTGAGCGTTCACCAAATCAATATCTACCAACCTAGGATTTTCAATAGCCTTTAGGATAGCAGATTTCGTGATTTCGTTGAATACAATTCTCTTGATCTTTTCATCTGGAATTTCGAGAGCCTCTTTCAAGTGCCAAGAAATAGCTTCTCCCTCGCGGTCCTCATCCGTCGCTAGCCATACTATTTCAGCTTCTTTCGATAGCTTTTTCAATTCCTTGATGACAGCCTTTTTGTCCGCTGAGACTTCATATTGAGGCGCGAATCCATTTTCTATATCAATGGCAACCCCACTTTTTGGAAGGTCACGAACATGCCCGTAACTCGACTTAACAACGAAATCCTTACCCAAGTAACCTTCTATGGTTTTGGCTTTAGCGGGTGACTCAACAATTACTAGATTTTTTGGCATCTGCGAATATTCTTTAGTCACATATATTAGGTATACATATGTGGAACGAAACCGAAAGAAAAGGTATTTCACTGTCTCGCTTTCAATTTTGCAAAGTAAGGGATAAGAAGTCTTGATTTCCAAAACTTGTTACGTTTCTATACGTTTATCGCTGTTCATATTGATGCTCAAGCCGTGATTGGACAATGGATAGGGCCACTTGAAAAAAAACTTTAACGTTAAATGACATTATGTCAGTTCCGTTTTTTCGTATCTTTAGCCCCCTTTTAGATGAGCGATTATTAATGATAGAAGAAAGTAAAGTAATAGATGAAACTCGCCAAGGCGAGGCAACAATGACTAAAACTGTCGTTCCCAACGGTAGAAAATTGCTTTTGGAAAGTTATGGCTGTGCTATGAATTTTTCTGACAGCGAGATTATCGCCAGCATCATGGGGGAGGCTGGATTCACAACTACCACAGATCCTTATGAGGCTGATGTTGTGATGATGAACACCTGCTCTATTCGCGATAATGCTGAACAAAAGATTCGACATCGATTGGTCCATTTCAAGGGATTAAAGAAGAAGAAGAGAAATTTAGTTGTAGGTATATTAGGATGCATGGCTGAGCGCCTGCGAGAGCAACTTCTTGACGAGGAAAAGTTGGTCGATTTGGTTGTTGGTCCTGATGCCTACCGCGACTTGCCGAATCTGATTGAGCAAGTTGATTCAGGTCAGAAAGCCGTGAACGTTCTTCTCTCCAGAGAAGAAACCTATGCAGATATAAGTCCTATCAGATTGGATTCTAATGGGGTGACTGCATTCATCTCTATTATGCGAGGATGCGACAACATGTGTAGCTTTTGCGTGGTTCCATTTACCCGAGGGAGGGAAAGAAGTCGAAATCCACATTCAATCGTTCAAGAAGCGAATGAATTGTTTGAACAAGGCTACCGTGAAGTGACACTTCTTGGTCAGAACGTTGATTCTTACAAGTGGAACATGAACAGCAAGGGTGAAATCACTAATCCGGAAGAGAAAACGGCGAATTTCGCAGAACTATTGAGCATGGTAGCAGAGGTAAATCCCGATTTGAGAGTTCGTTTCTCCACCAGTCACCCAAAAGATATGGGAGATGATGTATTGCATGCCATTGCCAACTATGAAAATGTATGCGATTACGTTCATTTACCTGTTCAGTCTGGTCATAGCGATGTGCTGAAAAGAATGAACCGAGGATATACCAGAGAGTGGTATTTGGATAGAATTGCTGCTATTAGAAGGATTAATCCAGAATGTGCTATTTCAACAGACTTTATCGCAGGATTTTGTGGGGAAACAGATGAGGAGCATGAGGCGACAATTTCGTTGATGAATGAGGTGCAGTATGAAATGGCATACAACTTCAAATACAGCGAAAGACCGAGAACCTTGGCAGAGAGAAAATACGAAGATGATGTTCCTGAAGAAGTTAAGGCCAAGCGATTGACTGAAATCATTGATCTACAAAAGAAGCACTCGGCAGGAAGAAGTAAGAAAATGTTGGGCAAAGTTCAACGCGTCTTGATTGAGGGTGTTTCGAAGCGATCAGACGATCATTATTTCGGAAGAAACTCCCAGAACATGGTGGTTATCATCCCCAAAGAAAATAATGCCCAAGGCAGCTATGTGCAAGTGAAAATAACCGACTGTACTGTAACGACATTGATAGGCCATGTTGTTGAGTCCAATAAATCTGAACTGTAATTATGGAGATTCAAACTATAAAACAACGATTCGGAATTATTGGAAATTCAGAAAAGCTGAACAGAGCAATTGAAATAGCGATCCAAGTCGCTCCGACCAATATTAGCGTACTCATCAACGGTGAAAGCGGCACAGGTAAAGAAGTTATGCCCAAGCTCATCCACCAATTGAGTGCGAGAAAGCATGGTCCATACATAGCGGTTAACTGCGGAGCCATCCCCGAAGGGACAATAGATTCAGAGCTTTTCGGACACGAGAAAGGATCGTTTACTGGAGCCCATGAATCGCGAAAAGGATATTTTGAAGTTGCCATTGGAGGAACCATTTTTTTAGATGAAGTTGCGGAATTGCCACTGCAGACTCAGGCTCGATTGCTAAGGGTTCTAGAAACAGGTGAGTTTATTCGCGTTGGTTCATCCAAGGTTCAGAAGACAGATGTGCGCGTAGTTGCTGCTACCAATGTGAATTTCAGCAAAGCCATTTCAGCTGGGAAGTTCAGAGAAGATTTGTATTACCGTTTAAATACGGTTCCTATTTATATGCCGGCCCTCCGCGAACGGAGAGAGGATGTTCATCTACTGTTTAGAAAATTCACTACTGATTTTTCAGAACAATACAGGATGCCACCGCTAGAGCTGGATGAAGAGGGGATAAGATTGCTGAGTAATTACCACTGGCCAGGAAATATTAGACAGCTCAAGAATATTACTGAGCAGATGTCTGTTATTGAAGAAGATCGGAAGATTGATTCAGTGAAGCTGTACAATTATTTGCCTGACGATAATTTTGACAATAAGCCAGTCTTGGTGAAAAAAGACGGTGATTCTAGGGATGATTTTTCTGAGCGTGAGATTCTCTATAAAGTCTTGTTCGACATGAAGAATGACCTGCAAGATGTGAAAAAACTCGTATTGCAAATGATTCAGTCCGATGGGCAATTTGTAGAGAATGAGAGAAATGCAGAGTTGATTCGAAAAGTGTTCAACAGTGATGGAGAAGAAATTGGGAGTCAAAGTCATTCGCCCTATTTCTTGCCAGCTCGAAGTGGACAGTCACGGCACGATGAGCAAGAACATGCTGAAGAGGTAGAAGAAAGCTTGTCCCTCCAAGAAACAGAAAAGGATTTAATCGGAAGAGCATTAAAAAAGCATGCGAACAAGCGAAAGTTTGCTGCCAAGGAACTCGGAATTTCAGAGCGAACCCTCTACCGGAAAATAAAGGAATACGATCTCAAATAAGAAGATGCAGAAAATACTGGGCATAGCACTATTACTCTTGTTGAGTTCCTGTGGAGTGTACACCTTTACTGGTGCCGATACTTCGGGTGCAGACACTTTCTCGGTGAAGTATTTCAAGCCTCAAACTACATTAGCCACGCCTTTGCTTTCACAAAATTTCACGGAATCTTTGAAGGATTTGGTGCTGCAACAGAGCACATTAAATTTGTCTGGGGCGGATGGTGACTTGCAGTTTGAAGGTGCAATTATAGAATACTCGAATAATCCCGTGAGCGTTCAGAGCAATGAAACAGCTTCTTTGAACAGATTGCAGATTAGTGTGAAAGTGAAGTATACCAATATTATCGAGCAGGATAAAAGTTTTGAGCGCAGCTTTACCAAGTTCGCTGACTACGACAGTAATTTAGATTTTCTTTCAGTGGAAGAGAGTTTGGTAGCAGAAATTACCGCCCAGCTCACTCAAGAAATATTCAATGCTAGTTTAGGGAATTGGTGAGAACAGGAGATATACATACTGCAGTGAGAAATCCTGAGGCTGTCGATGAACACAGCTTCAAGGATTGGGAGAACATCGTAGAGAAGTATCCCTATTTTGCCGTTGGACATGTTTTCTTGGCCAAGTCGTCACACGATGGGGGACACCTTGACTACAAACACCATTTGCAAAAGGCTGCCTTGTATACAGCGAATAGACAAGCCTTATACAAGTTGATTATAGGCCCGTCTCTCAGAAAGAAAATCGAGAAAGTAGAAGAAGAGGTGCTGACGCCAGTTCCAGAGCTAGAAATAGCGGGAGTTGAAGTGCAAGAAGATTCTCCAGTTGAGGAATCGCTGGAGATTGCTGAAACTGTCCATCTTCCGGAAGAAAAAGAATCAATAGCTATTGAACCAGCTGTCGTTAAAGCGGCTGAAATCGATGAGTTGGAGAAAGAGATTCTGTATGAAGCGGTTTACAGCACTATCGAACAAGAGGTTCAGGAGGACATCAAGGAAGAGCAAGAAATCGCTATCGAAGAAGCAAGTCAAACTAATCTTGCTGATGAAAGTTCTTTAAGTCCTTATGCGCTCTGGTTGAAACAGAGGGCTCGTCAATTGCATTATCATGAGGATGAAAGTTCAGATGCCAAGACGAAAGATCAGAAGGAAGATTTGGTTGCTAGATTCATCAAGTCGGATCCAAAGATTAGTCGAAGGAACCACGAACTCTTCAGTACAGAGAATTTGGGTAAGATGAGTTTGGTTGATAATGAGGATTTCGTGACCGAGACTTTAGCCAAGGTTTATGCTCGCCAGGGGAAAATTGAAAAAGCAATTAAAGCCTATAAGCAGCTAAGCTTGAAATATCCAGAAAAAAGCATTTACTTTGCCAACCAGTTGAAAAAGCTGGAAAATAAGACGTAACTAACTGATAATTAATACAATGTCAACATTTATTATCGCCCTTATCGTGATTGTTGGAGTTCTTTTAGGACTTGTGATACTAGTTCAGAACCCAAAAGGAGGAGGATTAGCCACTGGATTTTCTGGTGCTCATCAAATTGGCGGGGTTCAAAGAACCACTGATTTCCTTGAAAAGAGTACTTGGTATTTGACCATTGCGCTTTTCGTACTTTGCCTATTGAGTGCTAAGTTTTTTAGCGGTGGAAGCGCTGCTAATAGTGATTCATTGGGTGATGACCAAATTGAACTTTCAACAGGCGGAGCTGAATCAGACGCTATTCTAGAGCCAGAAGATGGCGGAAGCTTGGATATCGTTCCTGAGACTCCTGCTCAGTAATCTGTCACAAAATATTTTTTTTCAATGTCAGTATGTCACCACATACTGACATTTTTTTTGTCCAAACTGCAGTATTGTCGCGAATGCTGAGTTATTACTCCTTGGCATGAATTCTGACTAAGCAGAAGTCACTATACATAGTTTAACCTCTAATACAAATAATAATGGCAGTGAATGTTAAGCCTTTAGCGGATCGTGTGCTAGTTGAGCCAGCAGCAGTTGAAGAAAAGACTGCAAGCGGAATCTTTATACCTGATACCGCTAAAGAGAAGCCTCAACGAGGAACAGTTATCGCAGTAGGAACAGGTAAAGTAGATGAGCCAATGACAGTAAATGTTGGCGACACCGTTCTTTATGGCAAGTATTCAGGCACAGAAATAAGTGTCGAAGGTAAAGATTACCTCATCATGCGTGAATCAGACATTTTTGCAATCGTCTGATTGGTCATCTCATCATTCAATACTATTTTAAATTAAGAAAACATGGCTAAGGAAATAAGCTTTAACACAGGAGCTCGCGCAGAATTGAAAAAAGGCGTAGATGCTCTTGCGAATGCAGTAAAAGTAACCCTAGGACCGAAAGGCAGAAATGTTGTTATCGGTAGAAAATATGGAGCACCACAAGTAACCAAAGATGGTGTGACAGTGGCAAAAGAAATTGAGCTAAAAGATCCTGTGCAGAACATGGGAGCGCAAATGGTAAAAGAAGTGGCTTCTAAGACAGCAGATCTAGCTGGTGATGGAACTACTACAGCAACTGTATTGGCTCAGGCTATTGTGAATGCAGGACTAAAGAACGTTGCTTCAGGAGCGAATCCAATGGATTTAAAGCGTGGCATCGATAAGGCAGTTGCATCAGTGGTAGCTGGACTTCGTGAGATTTCGAAAGAAGTTGGTAGCGATAGCAGCAAAATCGAACAAGTAGGAACGATTTCAGCGAATAACGACGAGACTATTGGTAAGTTGATTGCTGAAGCAATGACTGCAGTTGGCAATGAAGGTGTTATTACTGTTGAAGAAGCAAAAGGAACTCAAACTGAAGTAAAGACAGTTGAGGGAATGCAATTCGATCGTGGATACCTATCTCCGTATTTCGTGACCAATCCTGATAAGATGGAAGCGGAATTGGAAAATCCTTACATCTTGATCTTTGACAAGAAGGTTTCTAGCATGAAGGATTTGCTTCCAGTGTTGGAGAAGACAGCTCAAACTGGTCGTCCATTATTGATTATTGCTGAGGATGTTGACGGAGAAGCGTTGGCTACTTTGGTTGTCAATAAAATTCGTGGCTCACTGAAAGTTGCAGCTGTTAAGGCTCCAGGCTTTGGTGATCGTCGTAAGGCAATGCTTCAAGATTTAGCTATTCTGACAGGAGGAAATGTAATTTCCGAAGAGACAGGATTGAAGCTAGAGAATGCTACCATTGAAGATCTTGGTCA
>Ga0222689_1000124_pt1 | contig 40469 bp, 37 predicted proteins | sample AntAcemetage1231_FD_179838 | JGI IMG/M metagenome (GOLD analysis project Ga0222689, IMG submission 179838) | Saline water microbial communities from Ace Lake, Antarctica - #1231 | ecosystem: Environmental > Aquatic > Non-marine Saline and Alkaline > Saline | place: Antarctica: Ace Lake...
GGGGGGCATGGTGCAATGCCACATCAAAATATTGACCCCATTCTAATCGGGTCGCATGTGGTCGTTGCGCTTCAACAATTGGTAAGTAGGATAGGCAGCCCGATAATTCCCTCGGTGCTTTCCATTGGGAAATTCATTGCAAATGGAGCAACGAATGTGATTCCCAGTGAGGCTCATTTGGAAGGAACATTTAGAACCTTCAATGAGAAGTGGCGAGCAGAGGCGCATATTAAAATGAAATCTCTTGCTGAAAACCTCGCTTTAAGTATGGGTGGTAAATGTGAGTTTGAAATTCGAAAAGGCTATCCTTTTTTAGTCAATGAGGAAAAACTGACTTCAGCTTCGAAAGACGCTGCAATTGAATATTTAGGTGCAGATAATGTGGTTGACTTGGATCTAAGAATGACCGCTGAAGACTTTGCCTATTACAGCCAAGTTATTCCTGCTTGTTTCTACAGGTTAGGAACGGCCTCGGCGGATGGTAAATTTAGTAATGGTGTCCATCACCCGGAATTTGACATCAATGAAAAAGCCCTAATCACTGGATCAGGGCTTATGGCATGGTTGGCGATTGAGGCATTGGCTAGTTAGCCACCTCACTCATAAACCGAAGTCTTACTAGTCGCAGTTCATCTTCAGAAAAATCTCCGGCGAATTCATCGAAAGCTTCTTGGATAGAATCTGAGTTGGCTTCCATAAAATATTCGAATATTTCTTCTTGAGAATCTTCGTCCAAGACGTTATCAAGATGGTAGGTAATGTCCAATTTTGTTCCTGAATGCACTATTGCCTCTAGCTCATTGAGGAATTCTTCCAATTTCATTCCCTTGGAATTGGCAATGTCATCTATCGGAACTTTCTTATCGATATTTTGAATTATCTGGACTTTGTTCACCGACTTATTGGCGACTGATTTAAAGACAATGTCCTGAGGTCTGTCAATGTCATTGTCATCAACATATTGAGCGATAAGTTTTACAAAGGAGGCTCCAAACTTCTGTGCTTTTCCTTTTCCAATTCCGCCAACATTCACTAATTCTTCGATGGTAACCGGATAAGAAGAAGCCATTTCTTCTAGGGAAGGATCTTGGAAAATCACATAGGGAGGAAGATTCTTTTCTTTTGAAATCTTCTTCCTAAGCTCCTTCAACATTTTCAACAGATTATCATCGAGTGCACCTCCACCATCTTTGTGTGAGGCCAAGGAATCTTCTGAATCAACATCACTAAAATCCATCTCTTTTATAAGCGGGAAAGAAGTTGGGGAATTAAGAAATTGGCGTCCTTTTTCGGTAATCTTGAGGAGGCCATATGTTTCAACTTCTTTTCTCAGGAGGCCATTTACAATACATTGTCTAAAAACAGCACTCCAAAACTTATCATCCTTTTCCGTTCCTTTTCCAAAAAGCTCGTGTTTATCAGCTTTGTAGGTGCTAATCTCAGAATTCACCACTCCCATCAGCATGTTCACCAAGAATTGAGCCTTGTGTGATTCTTTGAATGCATCTACGGAACGCATCAGCAAATGAACAAACTCTTTCCCTTCATATTTCTCTTTTGGGAATCTCGTATTATCGTCTAACTCTGCGCCTGGACCATTTACTTCATCAAAAGCTTCACCGAAATAATGGAGCAAGAATTTTCTTCTTGACATGGAAGTTTCGGCATAGGCGACTACTTCTTGTAAGAGTTGATTTCCAATTTCTTGTTCCGCAAGCGGCTTGCCTTGTAAGAACTTTTCAAGTCTTTCAATATCCTTATAGCTGTAGAAAGCTACACACTTCCCTTCTCCTCCATCTCTTCCCGCTCTCCCAGTTTCCTGATAGTAACTCTCAAGACTTTTAGGAATATCGTAGTGAATTACGAAGCGCACATCCGGCTTATCGATACCCATACCGAAAGCAATGGTGGCAACAATCACATCAACATCCTGCATTAAAAATTCATCTTGAACTCTACTTCTGTGGTTTCCATCCATTCCCGCATGATAGGAGCGCGCTTTGATACCGTTCACAGATAGCACATTGGCGAGCTCTTCAACTTTCTTCCGACTCAAGCAATAGATAATTCCGCTTTTGCCTTGATTGTCTTTTACGTATTGGATGATTTGTTTGAGAGCGTCTTTCTTAGGCCTTACTTCATAATAAAGGTTTGGTCTATTGAAGGATGCTTTAAAAACCTTCGCATTGGTCATGCCCAAGTTCTTCTGAATATCCTGCTGAACTTTTGGAGTGGCTGTAGCCGTGAGTGCAATAATTGGCACATCGGCAATTTCGTTGATAATCGACTTTAATCGTCGATACTCGGGTCTAAAATCATGTCCCCACTCTGAAATACAATGAGCTTCATCGATAGCCATGAAGGATATTTTCACACCCCTTAGGAATTCAACGTTCTCATCTTTTGTCAGCGATTCAGGTGCTACGTAGAGCAGTTTAGTCACTCCACTCACCACATCTTCCTTCACTTTAGCGATTTCAGATTTGTTGAGCGATGAATTCATGAAGTGAGCAACCCCCTCTTCTTCGCTAAATCCTCGAATGGCATCAACTTGATTTTTCATCAAAGCAATAAGTGGCGAAACTACTATGGCAGTCCCTTCACTCATTAATGCTGGTAATTGATAGCAGAGAGACTTCCCTCCACCTGTAGGCATGATAACGAATGTATCGATGCCATCGAGAACATTTTGTATAACAGCTTCCTGGTCTCCTTTAAAGTTTGAGAAACCGAAAAACTTCTTGAGTGCCCCTTTGGGCGATATCTCCGCAGTGGTCATTAAATCGTTACTTTTGTCTTTTAAATTTAACATTAAAGCTGAATTGTTCAAGCTTTTAGTTTTCAACCTTAAAAAAATTCTTTTTAAGAGGTATGGATATTAAAGAATCTGCACTAAACACAATACGTATAGAAGCTAATGCGGTTTCAAATTTAAGTCGGTTTATCAACGACGATTTTGAGCAAAGCGTACGTTTGATATTAAATTCTGCTGGAAGAGTCGTTGTAACTGGTATTGGAAAGAGCGCAAATATCGCAAATAAGATCGTTGCAACTTTAAATTCTACCGGCACACCGGCCTTATTTATGCATGCTGCTGATGCCATTCACGGTGACTTGGGAAATGTGCAGAATGATGATGTCGTCATTTGTATTTCAAAGAGTGGAAGCTCACCTGAAATAAAAGTTTTAGTTCCGCTGGTCAAATCAATGGGCAACACCCTAATTGCCATGGTCGGGAATCTTGACTCATTCTTAGCTCAACATGCAGATTTTGTCTTGAATACGACAGTTGAAAAAGAAGCTTGTCCCCACAATTTAGCACCAACTGCAAGCACCACGGCGCAACTTGCCATGGGAGATGCTGTTGCAATGTGCTTGATGGAACTTCGTGGATTTGGAGCAAGCGATTTCGCACGATATCACCCGGGGGGAGCCTTGGGGAAAAAACTCTATTTGAGAGTTCATGACTTGGTAGATGCAAGCAGAAAGCCCAGTGTTAGTCCAAGCACGAACTTGAAAGAAGTGATCATAGAAATAAGTAAGAATAGACTTGGCGCGACAGCTGTTGAGAGCGATGGGCAGTTGGTAGGAGTAGTAACCGATGGGGATTTAAGAAGAATGCTTGAAATGGGGAAAGACATTCAAACAAGTCTTGCTTCCGACATCATGACCAAATCGCCTAAGAGCATCGATGCCGATGCCCTAGCGGTTGAAGCCTTTCAAATTCTAGAAAGTCATAATATCACACAGCTATTAGTCACCCAAAATGGAAAGTTTTTTGGAATAGTTCATTTGCATGACTTATTAAAAGAAGGAATCTACTGAGATTATGGAGGAGAGGGAAGAAGAAGAAATGAGCTTTCTAGACCACCTTGAAGAACTCAGGTGGAGGATTATGAGAACGGCAATTGCAATTGCAGTTGGAGCAATCGTGATTTTCATAATGAAAGACTTTGTTTTTGATACAATAATCTTCGGTCCACGACGACTGGATTTTGCTAGTTTTCAAGCTTGGTGTTCTATTTCAGAGTGGATAGGATTGGGCGATAAGCTTTGTGTCAAAGAAATTAAATACGAAGTTATTAGTACTACCATGCTCGGGCAGTTTACAGCCCATTTGGTGGTTTCAATCGTTGGGGGAATTATTTTTGCCTTCCCTTATATGTTCTATGAGTTTTGGTCTTTCATCAAGCCAGGATTAAAAACTACAGAGAAGAACTCAGTTCGTGGGATTAGCTTCTTTACCAGTTTTCTCTTCTTTTCGGGAATAGTTTTCGGCTATTATGTGATTGTTCCCTTGTCACTTCAATTTTTAGGGAGTTATCAAGTAGGCGATGTTGTTTCTAGAATATCGGTGATGTCTTACATGAAAACCATTGTGAGCATAGTCTTGGCTGCGGGAATCATTTTTCAGCTTCCAATCCTTGTTTATTTCTTAGCTAAGATTGGATTGGTTAGCTCTATGATGCTTAAAAAATACAGGAAACATGCCCTTGTTGGAGTGCTTGTACTTGCCGCTGTGATCACTCCCCCTGATATTACTAGTCAAATTTTAGTTTCGCTTCCAGTCCTCTTGTTGTATGAAATTAGCATTCTTATTGCCCGCAGAATTGAAAAGTCGCGAGCTGATTGAGCAACAAATTAATAAAGTAAGCGTAAATGTTGATAGCGACCAATTCAATAATAGCTGTGGATAAAAGGCAAGGTGACGTGTTCGAGCCAAAGGCTTAGCAACCGTTCTTCGTACTTTCCGCCAAGAAGAATGTCAGAACGAATTAAAATATGCGCCTTGCTGTTGCTGCTCATTCTTGGAGCATCAAGCGTTTATGCCCAAAAAACTATAGTGAGTGGGGTAGTTCGTGATGCGATAACGAACGAGACTTTACCTTTCGTGAATGTCCATTTCGTAGGCACCAAAAGCGGAACTACCACCGATCTAGATGGTAGATACCGAATCGAGACTTATTACAGCAGTGACTCCTTAAGAGCCTCATTCATCGGTTATGCGAGTTCCACGAAAAAAGCGATAAAAGACAAGGAGCAGGTGATTAATTTCACGCTGGAAGAAGGCAGTATTCAGCTTGCAGTGGCGGAAATTAGACCAGGAGATGAAGAAAATCCAGCTCACCCAATACTTCGAAATATCATTCGAAATAAAGACATCAACAACCGAGAAAAACTCGAGGCCTTTGAGTATGAAGTGTATAACAAGGTTGAGTTCGACTTGAATAATATTTCTGAAGAATTCAGAAAGAAAAAGCTGCTGAAGCCCTTTGAATTCATTTGGGACAACTTAGATTCTACAGACGAGAAAGTATACCTCCCGGTGTTTATGACTGAGACACTTTCTGATTTCTATTACACCAAGAACCCCAAGAATGAACGGGAAGAAATTCACGCCACCAAGCTGTCTGGAGTTGAAAATCAAAGTGTTGCGCAATTCCTGGGCGACATGTATCAAAACGTAAATATTTACGACAACAACATCCTTGTATTTGGGAAAAGCTTTGTAAGCCCGATTAGTAATTCGGGCTTTCTGTTTTACAAGTACTACCTGCTAGACAGTTCGTTTATTGATAATGATTGGTGTTACTTGATCAAATTCCAGCCCAGAAGAAAGCAGGAACTCACCTTCAATGGCGAGTTTTGGGTGAATGATACAACTTTCGCTATCAAGAGTGTTGACGCTACTATTGCCGAAGATGCCAACATCAACTTCATCAATGGTTTCAAGGTTAACCAAGAGTACGATGAAGTTGAAAAAGAAGTGTGGATGCTCACTAAAGATCAGCTGGTGGTTGATTTCAACATCACCCAAAACAGCATGGGTTTTTATGGTCGAAAAACTACTTCTTACAAGGATTTCACCATCAATCAACCTAGACCTCCTGAATTCTTTTCAGGAATCACAGATGTTGTCGTCGCGGATAACGCTTATGAGAAAGGAGAAGAGTTCTGGCAGGACGCACGGCATGAAAAACTGAGCGAAAACGAGTTGGCGGTATACACTATGGTTGATAGTATTAAAAATGTACCACAATTTAAGACCATAGCTGATCTGATTACCATTTTCGTGACCGGATATCACGTGGTCGGAAAAGTCGAGCTTGGCCCCTATTATACCTTGTATAGCTTTAATCCGGTTGAGGGCAATAGGATTAGAATCGGTGGTCGAACCAGCAACACCTTCAGCAAACGGGTATTGCTTGAAGGATACACGGCGTATGGGTTCAGGGATCAACGGTTTAAGTATGGAGGAGGTGCGCAATTTATGCTCTCCAAACAGCCCCGGCAAGTTCTGGGCTTCTATATTAAACAAGACGTTGAACAGCTCGGCCAAGCCGATGGGGCTTTCCGAGAAGACAATATTCTTTCATCCGTATTCCGTCGTAATCCAGCAAGTAAGCTGACTGGTGTAACAGAATACAAAGCTTGGTATGAACATGAGTGGTTCTATGGGCTGTTGAACCAATTCATTTTCTCTCAGCGCACATTGAGGCCATTAGGCAGTTTGGCTTACGAAAGACTTGAAGACGAAGACCCCAATTTGAAAGTGAACGTCAACGACTTAAAAACAACTGAACTGACCTTATACACTCGCTTTGCTTACAAAGAGAAATACGTTACAGGCGAGTTTGAGCGGGTGAGTTTAGGAACAAAATACCCTGTGTTGGAGCTGGCTTTAAGTGCTGGAATACCTGACATCTGGGGAAGTGATTATCAGTATCAAAAAGTTCGGTTGAGGATTAAAGATAAACTGAGATTCGGTCCTTTCGGTTATGCCAACTTACGTGCAGAGGTTGGTAAGATTTTTGGCTCGCTGCCCTTTCCTTTATTAGAATTACATCAGGGAAATGAGACCTTCATCTACGATGAGACAGCATTTAATACCATGAACTTCTTTGAATTTGTAAGTGATGAATGGGTGAGCAGTTCTATCTCTTGGCATTTGGATGGATTCTTCTTTAACAAGCTGCCATTGTTTAGAAAGTTAAAATGGCGTGAAGTAATAAGTGCAAAAGGCGTTATCGGCCGATTTAATCCAGCAAATGAAGAGGTTCTTGTGCTCCCAGAAAACACCTTTACTTTGTCAAAACCCTTCGTAGAAGGAGCCGTTGGAATTGAGAATATTTTTAAATTCTTGAGAATTGATGGATTGTATCGATTGAGCTATTTAGACCATGAGAATATCGTGAGGTTCGGGATTCGGGCTAAATTGCAGATAGATTTCTAATACTATGGAGCTAAGAGCCGAAGGATTAATTAAGCGATACAAGCGACGCACCGTTGTGAACGAGGTTGCTGTATCCGTTAAACAAGGCGAAATTGTTGGCTTACTCGGTCCAAATGGTGCAGGTAAAACGACTTCATTCTATATGATAGTTGGATTGGTTTCTCCTGATGGCGGTCGTATCTTCCTCAACGAGAAGGAAATCACAACTGAGCCCATGTATCGCAGAGCCCAGCTTGGAGTTGGCTATCTTCCTCAAGAGGCCTCTGTTTTCAGAAGATTAAGTGTTGAAGACAACTTGAAAGCGGTGTTAGAAATGACCAAGCTAAGCAAAGCGGAGCAGCGCGATAAAATGGAAACCTTAATTGCCGAATTCAAACTAGAAAAAGTTAGGAAGAATTTGGGAATTCGACTATCAGGAGGAGAAAGAAGACGAACTGAAATCGCCAGGGCCTTGGCAACAGATCCTAAATTCATTCTGTTGGATGAGCCTTTCGCAGGTGTCGACCCGATTGCTGTTGAAGATATTCAGCGAATTGTAGCTCAATTGAAAGAGAGGAATATCGGAATTCTAATTACCGATCATAATGTTCAAGAAACGCTTTCGATTACAGATCGAGCTTATCTCCTTTTCGAAGGAAGAATCTTGAAATCAGGAAGTGCTGAAGAACTTGCCGCTGACGAGCAAGTGAGGAAAGTATATCTCGGAAAGAATTTTGAGCTTCGCCGGGCGAAATTAGATGTTACTGATTCAGATTCTGAAGTTTAGGAGCCAACATCCGCTCTACGTATTTTCCTATCACATCAAACTCTAAATTTACTTTAGTCCCTTTTGAAAACTGATGAAAATTGGTGTGCTCAAAAGTGTAAGGAATAATCGCCACACTGAAGCTGTCGTCACTTACATCCACCACAGTTAGACTAACTCCATTTATCGTAACTGAGCCTTTTGCAACCAATAGATTTTGAAACTTGCTGGGGTATTGAAATTCGAATTTCCAGCTTCCAGCTACTTCAGTAATTGCTTTTACTGCGGCTGTTGTATCGACATGACCTTGCACCAAATGTCCATCTAACCTCGCTCCCAATTGCATGCAGCGTTCTAAATTCACCATGCTCCCGATTTTAAGGTCATTCAGGTTAGTCTTCAATAAAGTTTCTTGAATTGCCGTTACCCGGTAGGAGTTCGAATCTTGTTGAACAACAGTCAAACAAACTCCATTGTGAGCGACGCTTTGATCAATTTTCAACTCAGCAGCAAGTGGAGTCTTAACCCCAATGTGCAAGTTTTCAGCTTCTTTTTCAAGAGCTACTATTTCACCAAGAGTTTCAATTATTCCAGTAAACATTATTCTTCAATGAGATTGATATTGTCAGCATCTACTACAGTAACTGTTCCTGAAAGCTCAATTGGAACAATTCCTTCAAGTCGAATTGTATTTGCTGTAATGACATAATAATAGACTCCGTCAGAAACAACTTCTTTGGAATCATTGCTAGAGCCATCCCAATTTAAATTCGCTTCAGTAGTTGTAAAAACTGGACTGCCCCACCTGTTAAATATGGTGCATCGAACGCTTTCTACAAAGCGATTCTTAATGGGAACAAACAAATCATTGACACCATCACCGTTCGGAGAAAAAATGTTGGGCAAGAAATAAAGCGGACAATTATCTACGCAAACGACATTACTGAATTCACTTTCGTTTTGATTCAATCCGAGTGACCCATTAATCAATGAATCAAGAGCAGTAACAGCAAAGCAGCCAGCGATTGAATTGAGGTCATTGTCTATATTAAAAGTGAAAGAGGTATCATCGGCTCCTGAACTACTGAATGTCAAAACAGGTAGAAGCTCTTGCCCGAGAAATGGGGCATAATAGAGCTGGTATTCCGTCACATCATCAGCGCATGAGTTGTTGGGGTTTGACCAGGTCAAGTAGTTTTGTTCAGCATCACAATCAACCTCCACCCCAAGTTCTGGCGGACAAGGCGGAGTAAGATCAACCGGTTTTGAGCAAGCTCTTTGGGACTTGTTGATGACAGGATCTACAATATCTTCACCTCCCCCAAACGCACCTATGCTCTTCACATAAAAACAATATTCCTGATTGTTTATCAAATCTGTAATGGTGGTGTCTTGTTGCGCTGAGAACCCTAGAGATTGCATCTCCCCGAACTCATCCTCCATGAAGATTTCATACAAATCATTTGACCAGGGAACATTTTCATCCCAAAACAAAGTCAATTGATTGTCGTTCGGCTCTATTTGCAAGAAAATTGAAGTCGCAGGATTGGAGTTGATTGGAGTTCCATTGGCATAGAACACTACTCGATATCGATTTTCTTGACTCTCAGTATCAATTCCTTGGTGTACAAAAGTAGTATCCGCATCAAAGAAAAACTGTTCTTCCTCAGAGCTGAAAACTGCTGCGCTCTCATTATTGAAAAAGAGCTCATAGCGATATGGCCCGATATAAATTAAGGTGTCAATAGCTGTTGGAGGTGACCAAGCGACATAGTTTTCACCTGAAAATTGGTCGGTGATATTTACATCGACGTTTGTCATTACAGGAGTATCTTTTTGGATGCTGGCACAAAACTCTTCAGAAGCGTAGCTTATTGAGCCGTCTTCAAAGCAAGTGACAATCATATAACAATAAGTCCCACCAAAATTCAAATTTTCCTCATCCAAATAACTGGTGTTTCCCAATCCATTGACTGTACCTATCAGTTGATAGCCCGTATAAGCCGGCACACCCAACTCACATTCAGAGGGTTCAAATCCGAATTCCCCATTTCTCCGATAGATTTTATAGGCTCCAAGCTGTGGGTTAGATTGGGATGCAGCACATGAATTCTCATCCCAAGTCAAATTAATTTGATTTACTCCAGGTGTCGCCGTCGTATTTTCAACTGCGGGAGCAACAACAGTGATGAACATAGACTCAATACCAATCAAAGGGATTTGATTCCCTTGATCTTCAGCACGAAATACCATTTCATACGGAGCATATCTGAGTTCTTCACATTGAGGAGTCCAGCTGAATAGGCCAGTTACAGCATTAAAATTCGCTTGATGTTCTACTTCGGTCATAGGTCCTCCAATGGCCATGGCTTCAAACGAATCGCCATTTGGATCAGTAATTTGAACGCTGAACTGCAGGTTTTGACCGACTTCTATGCAGGTATCTCGTATGGCTTCGATTTCAGGAGCTTCATTGTTGCAGGTTATAACAGTAACCTGCATATCACGAACTACATAGCCTACTAAAAATCCACTGCGGTACTCCTCAATTTTGATAGCGAAATTGTATTCACCAGCTGGAGATTGTGGCGTATCCCAAATAACATCCCCCGAAAAAGGGTCAATAGTAAAAGTATCTGAAGCGCTAGGGGTACTTGCATCTGGAGATTGAAATCCGATAATTTGATTTCCAAATTCGCCCCGGCACGGAATCAAGGAATAGACTAGGCTATCTCCATCAACATCAAAAGCTGCTGGATTGTGGTACCAAATTGAATTCAAGCAAGCATCACCAACAGCAGGGTTCAGCAATTGAACCGAATTGTTGTGTCCCAATGGACTAATGTGAAGCATCGATTCAATGTAAAAAGGAACAACCACTGATTCTGGAATATTCCAAACACCCTCGTTCCTGTTTGGGTCTTCAACAGAGATAACATAGATGCCAGGTCCGGGATAGGTGTGAAAATCCGTGTAAGTATTGATCTGAAAATCCTGAAAGGGATCGAAAGAAATATCGTCTCGTCGGATGGAATCCAACTGAGCTCCAGGATTTAAATTGTCTCCCCAAGCAATCTTGAGCCATTCCCTATCCGCAAGAACAGATGTTTTGGTATAGGTTGTAATGGTGATTTCATAAGTGTTCCCTTGAGTGTGGCGGTATGTAATTTCTCCAGCACGGTTGTGAGTTGCCATCACAGACAAGAAACCGAGCAATGAAAACACAACACTTAAGAGATACTTGTTCAAGATAATGAGTTATTTCAGCAAGCTACGAAGATACGTATTCACCTTCGAACTACTGTAAATGATTAACTACAATAAAGGCCAATTATTACAGAACTGCCCTCATTTCAAGAGGAATACAAGTTCAACGATTGAATGCCTAACTTTGACCCGAAATAGAAAATCTACTTCTGCAGTGATTATAATGCATACGCAGAGAATTTCAGGGCTAGAGTTGTTTGAACAACATACGTGAGACAAGATTGTTTCATAACTTTATCCAGGCTTAGATTTTTAGCTCAAAACAGGCGATTATGGAAAGTATAAAGGTTGGGATTAGCACGGGCGATACGAACGGAATAGGATTAGAGACTATTATAAAGGTGTTTTCTGATTCTAGAATGAATGAAGGGCTTACTCCTATTATATACGGAAACTTTGAAGTAGCGAAAATTCATCGAAAAATGCTGGATTTGAAAGATTTCAGCTTTCATCGAATTGAGAATATCGATGATGCTTTAGATAAGAAAGTCAATCTGCTTAAAGTCTCTGACGAAAAATTCGAAGTGGAATTCGGTAAACCGACAAAAGATTCTGCCACTTGTTCACTAGAATCACTTGAGGCTGCCGTTGCTGATTTGGCGGCGAACAAGATAGACGTCTTAGTGACCGCTCCTATTGACAAAGACAACATTAGTAAGGCGGGATTTAAATTCCCTGGACATACAGAATATCTTTCTGAAATGTCGAACGTAGAGGACTCGTTAATGCTCCTAGTGAATAATGGATTGCGCGTAGGCGTGGTAACGGGTCATGTTCCATTGAAAGAAGTCAGCGGTTTATTGAGTAAGGAGAGCATTTTGAGCAAACTCAGAATAATGAATGAGAGTTTGGAAAAAGACTTTGGGATTCGCAAACCTAGAATAGCTGTTTTAGGATTGAATCCGCACGCTGGTGATAATGGTCTTTTAGGTTCTGAGGAGAACGAAATTATTCGTCCATGTATTCGAGAGGCAGAAGAAGAAGGGATGACGGTTTTTGGTCCTTACGGAGCAGACGGTTTGTTTGGCTCCGATAACTTTAAAAATTTCGATGGGATTTTGGCGATGTACCACGACCAGGGCCTGGCACCTTTCAAGGCCATGGCGTTTGAGGACGGGGTAAATTTCACTGCTGGATTGCCGATTGTGAGGACTTCGCCAGATCATGGAACAGCTTTTGGGATTGCTGGCAAAGGAATAGCTTCAGAATCGAGCCTTCGTCAAGCCGTGTTTTTAGCCAAAGACATCTACTTGAATCGTAAACTTCACAAAGAAATAAGCGCTAACCCTCTTCCTGTTCAACGCAACAAGAAGGACAGAGAACGTTCGTCATACGACAATTAGTTGTTGTTTGAGTGAAAATTATTATTAACTTTGCGCTCCTTAATAAAGACGAAGTGAATCGTCACGCGGAATATAAGATTCCATTTATTGGATTAAAAGAAGGAATTCATGAGTATGAACTCCTTTTAGAATCTAAGTTCTTTGAAGAATTTGAGCTCTCAGAATTTGAGCAGGGTGAGGTGAATGTAAAAATCACGTTGGATAAACGCATCAATATGATGGTGGTAGATTTCGACTTGGCTGGACATGTTTTCTTTCCTTGTGACAAGTGTGGAGCTCAGGCCAAACTAGACTTCGAAGGAAATGAGAAGTTGATAGTCAAGTTTGGTGATAAAACAAGTTCAACAGATGAGGAAATTTTGGTTTTAGGTCCTAATGAATACGAATTAGACGTCAGCCAATACCTCTACGAATATGTTGTACTATTAATACCTGCTCGTCGGGTGCATGCATCAGAAGACGAATGTGATCAAGATGTATTGCATAAGCTTGATGAGTTGGAAGATAAGGAAGAAAAAACGGATCCCCGATGGGATGCTTTAAAAGGCTTTAAGTCGAATTAAACGTCGCGAGACGGCAAAATGATAGAAAATGGCACATCCTAAAAGACGTCAGTCAAAAGCGAGGTCAAGAAAGCGTAGAACGCATTATAAGGCAGACACGCCTAATGTTTCAACTTGTCCAACAACTGGGCAACCACATCTATTTCACCGTGCACATTGGCATGAAGGAAAGTTGTATTACCGCGGAAAAGTGGTAATGGTGAAAGAAGAACAAGCTTGATAAAAGATATTACTCCGCTAAAAAGGAACGGTAATCCGTTCCTTTTTTTTATTATAAGTCTCAATGTGTACATTGCACACGCGTTTCTTATAACTTCGCAGCTATAAATCTTTACAAAGCAAGCCCTTATGGGAAATATTTCTGCAGCAATAACTTGCGTTCAAGGCTATCTTCCGCCAGATCTTCTGACGAATAAGGACCTAGAGAAAATCGTTGACACTACTGACGAGTGGATTAAGTCCCGAACAGGAATAGAGCAGCGTCATATCTTAAAAGGAGAAGGATTAGGAACTTCAGACATGGCAAAAGAAGCCGTGCTTGGATTGTGCAAAAAAAGAGGGATTAGTCCCGAAGAAATTGACCTTCTCATCTGCTGCACAGTAACTGCAGATCATCTATTCCCGGCAACAGCCAACATTATATGTGATAAAATCGGAGCTAAAAACGCTTGGGGATTTGACCTCAGCGCCGCTTGCTCTGGATTTTTGTTTGGACTTCAAACAGGAAATCAATTTATTCGATCAGGACAACATAAAAAAGTTGTTGTAGTCGGGGCGGATAAAATGTCTGGTATAGTTGATTATACAGACAGAACAACCTGCGTGATTTTTGGCGATGGCGCTGGTGCTGTTTTACTTGAGCCTACTGAAGAAAAGATCGGTATAATGGACGCCATTCTGCGTACAGACGGTTCCGGCAGGGAGTTTCTTCATCAGAAAGCTGGAGGGTCAGTTCGGCCAGCAAGTGCAGAAACTGTAGCCAACAAGGAACACTATATCTTTCAGGAGGGAAAACAAGTCTTCAAAAGCGCTGTAACTTGCATGGCAGATGTTTCTGCTGAGATGATGGAGAGGAACAATTTGAGCTCAGACGATGTCTCCTGGTTGGTTCCTCATCAAGCCAATTTGCGAATTATTGACGCTACTGCTAAAAGAATGGGATTGGGAACCGACAAGGTTATGATCAATATTCAGAAATACGGCAACACTACTGCTGCAACTATTCCCTTGTGTTTGTGGGATTACGAAAGCCAGTTAAAAAAAGGTGATAATATCATTCTCTCCGCTTTTGGTGGAGGATATACTTGGGGAGCAATCTGGATCAAATGGGCTTATTAATAGCTCTAAAAATTCTGTTGCGCTAATTCTTATATCTTTACTAATTCAGACTTAAATCAGTCTTTATGAAACTGCCAGAAATACAAGATCTCATTAAATTTGTAGCTCGCTCAGGAGTGAGTGAAGTTGAAATTGAACAAAAGGACTTCAAGATTATTATTAAATCGGATCCAGCTTCTAAGAAGAAAGGGAGAACTGATAGTGCACAGGAGCAAATGGTGCCCATGAATATGGGCCATCCAATGCAACAAATGCAAATGCCTGTTCAACAAGTTCAAGCACCAGCTCCAGTGGCAGCAGCACCTAGTGCCGCTCCAGCTGCCGCAGCGCCTGCTGAAGACTCAAAACATGTAACGGTTAAGTCTCCAATGATTGGAACTTTCTACCGCTCACCATCTCCAGATAAACCAGCATTCTTGAATGTTGGCGATTCCTTTAAAGTTGGTGATGTTGTGTGCATCATTGAAGCAATGAAGCTGTTTAATGAAATTGAAGCAGAAGTTGCAGGAAAAGTAATTAAGGTATTGGTTGATGACAATTCACCTGTTGAATACGACCAACCTCTTTATCTTATCGAACCTGCCTGATCTTGCCGCTAAGGCGAAAAACGAGACTCATGTTTAAGAAAATCCTAATTGCCAATAGAGGTGAAATAGCTCTACGAGTTATTCGTACTTGCAAAGAAATGGGTATTCAAACGGTTGCTGTTTATTCGACTGCGGATCGTGATAGCCTCCATGTTAGATTTGCTGACGAAGCCGTGTGTATTGGCCCTCCTCAAAGCGCGCTTTCCTATCTCAATATTCCGAATATTATTGCCGCAGCTGAAATAACGAACTCTGATGCCATCCATCCTGGTTATGGATTCCTCTCTGAAAATGCACACTTCTCAAAAGTATGCAAAGAGAACAACATCAAGTTTATTGGTGCTTCTCCAGAGATGATTGAATCAATGGGTGACAAAGCTTCTGCAAAGCAAACCATGAAAGACGCAGGTGTTCCTACAATTCCTGGTTCCGAAGGCTTGCTTGACAGCTTAGAACACGCCCTTAAAATGGCGAAGCAAATCAAGTATCCAATAATTATCAAGGCTACTGCCGGCGGCGGTGGTAAAGGTATGAGGATGTGTATTAATGATGCTGAGCTAGAAGATGCTTGGGATAAAACCCGACGCGAGTCTGCTGCAGCATTTGGAAATGATGGAATGTACATGGAGAAGTTCATTGTTGAACCTCACCATATAGAAATACAAATTGCCGGTGATCAAAATGGAAAGGCTTGTCACTTATCAGAGAGAGACTGTTCTATTCAGAGAAGACACCAAAAACTGTGTGAAGAGACTCCTTCACCCTTCATGACTGATGAATTGAGGGAGCAAATGGGACAAGCGGCAATTCGTGCGGCCGAGGCTGTGAGCTATGAAGGAGTAGGAACGGTAGAGTTTCTGGTAGACAAAGACAGAAATTTCTACTTCATGGAAATGAATACTAGAATTCAAGTTGAGCACACTATCACGGAAGAAGTGATTAACTACGACTTGGTAAAGGAGCAGATTAAATTGGCAATGGGTGAGCCTATTTCTGGTAGAAATTACTACCCTAAAATGCATGCAATCCAATGCAGAATAAACGCTGAGGATCCTTACAAAAACTTCACTCCTTGTCCAGGGAAAATCACAGATTACCACAGTCCAGGTGGACATGGAATTCGACTAGACACTCATGTTTATGCTGGCTATGTTATTCCTCCGTACTACGACTCAATGATTTCTAAATTAATTACCGTCGCTCAAACAAGAGAAGAGGCAATTACTAAAATGGAGAGAGCCTTAGACGAGTATATTATTGAAGGAGTGAAGACCACTATTCCATTTCATCAGAAATTGATGAAAAACGAAAAGTTTAGAGCCGGAGATTTCACGACTAATTTCCTTGATGATTTCGAGATGTAATCAGGATTTTAACCTGTTGACAATATTGGTGGTTGAGAAACCAGCAACGAGGGGGATGGTTTTAACCAATCCTCCTCTTTTTTTTGTCTCCATTGAACCAACTATGTATTTCGAAGATTGAGGATTGGTTTCATCTGGATCATAGTCTCCTCCTTTCACAATCACATCAGGCTGAAGGGACTCAATCAACTCTAAAGGAGTCGCTTGAGTGAAAATCACCGCTAGATCTACACAACGCAAAGCAGCAATTATTGAAGCACGAGCATTTTCTGGATTGATAGGTCTTTCCTTGCCTTTTTCTAAGCTTCTAACAGAAGCGTCGTCATTAACGGCGACAACCAGTCGATCTCCTAAAGCTGCTGCTGCTTCAAGATAAGTGACGTGTCCAAGGTGAAGAATATCAAAGCAGCCGTTCGTGAAGACAACTTGAAGGCCATCAGCCCTCCAGATTTCCACTTGCTTTTTAGCCTCACCCCAGTCGTTAAAATCAGGCATGGTTGTTCGAATTGAGGCTGGCTTTTCTTTTCCTAGCGATGAACAATGCGGCGGCAGCGACTGTGCCAGTACTTAAAATCATAACGGTTTGGGTGGCCCATACAATTGTTCCGAAGATCACTCCGGTTACTTCGCTTAATCCAAGAGCAAGAAATCCAAGTTTCACGGCATATTGATAGGACCCTGTTCCTCCAGGGGAAGGGAATACCATTCCTAATCCTCCGGCAACAACAATGAACAGCCCATTTAACATACTTAAATGAGATGTTTCCGGTATTGCAAAAAACACTACGTAGGCCATTAAATAATACATCCCCCAAATGAAAAATGTATGTCCTAAGAACAACATTCTCTTTTTCATCTTGAAGACAGATTTAAGTCCATCTTCCATTCCAGACAAGAACGTAGCTATCTTCTGGTACACAATGGTCTTCTTCAATTTACTCCTGAAAATCAAAAATAGAACAAAGAACAATCCAGCAATCCCGCCCATTAATGACAAATAAAAGACTGTTCCACTTCCATCACCGAGAGATGCATTCTCCATTAATATTCCAAAGGCATCTAAATGAGTAAAAAAAGCAATCAAGAGAAAAATGAGCAGCATACAACTGTCAACAATTCGCTCCATGATGACCGTTCCAATAAGTCTATTGACCGGCACATCGTCTGTTTGATACAAAGCAACGCATCGAGCGACCTCTCCTGATCTTGGGACAAAGGTGTTTGCAAAATATCCAAAGGAAACAGCGTGAATACAATTCCAAGTCTTGGCTTTAAAATCCAATGGTTCCAGCAGCAGGTTCCAGCGCATTCCTCGACTCACAATAGCCAGGTATCCCATGATAAAACTCAATCCAACAAAAAGAAAATTCGCCTGCTTGATGTGGCCCCAAAGTTCCTTCATAGGGACATCTTTGTAGGATAGGTATAGCAATCCTACGCCCATTCCGGCGAAGACGACATACTGCAGGATACTTTTTATTGAGTTCTTCAAGTGGCTATTTCAAGCGGTTAGTGACGGATTCAGGAAACACCAGCATAGGCTTAAATGTTTTTGCCTCTTCAAAATCCATGTAGGCGTAAGCAATCACTATTAGAATATCGCCCACTGCTACTTTTCTAGCGGCTGGACCGTTGAGGCAAATCCCTCCGGCACTGCGCTCGCCCTTTATAACATAGGTTTCTAATCGTTCCCCATTATTGATATTGACAATCTGAACACGTTCACCTTCAATCAGGTTGGCGGCATCCATCAAATCTTCATCGATGGTAATACTCCCAATATAGTTCAAATCTGCCTCTGTAACTGTTACTCTATGGAGTTTCGATTTGAGAACTTGAATTTGCATGGCGCAAAATTAGTGATTCGGGTTGAATACACATTTCATTTTTCAATCCACACGGAGAATTACTTCTGTTCTGCGATTTTCAGCATGCTTTTCTTCAGAGCAATCACTATTATCATCACATCCGTTTAGGAGTTGAGATTCACCCACTCCAGTGCCAAAAACCGTGTCTGCTCTCATGCCAATACTTTTTAAATATTCAATCGCCGAATTCGCCCTCTTCTTGGAGAGCTCCAAATTGTATTGACTTGTTCCCCTGCTGTCGGTATGAGAAATCACATCCATTTTAATTCCAGGATTCAATTTAGAAAGCCCTGCTAGTTCCGATAAAATGGCTCTAGCCCTATCGTTCAGCACCCACTCGTTAAATTCATATTCAATTTTTTTGAGGATCAAGGATTCACCGGATTGAATTTCAATGACAGTACCATCACTCAATTTCAGTGTTTTATAATCTCCGGGAAGAATTCTCTGGTAATCAAAATCACCTTCCTCATTCTTATGGATAGCCTCAGCTGCACCTTTGATTTGAATTTGAACTGCCTCACTTCCTGCCTGAACACCCAAACTATAGTTGGCCTTTGGACTTACCTCTTCAAACAGGAAAGATCCATCGTCTTCGGTGTAAGTGATTTGCTGAGGATCGCCAATATCATTCATGAGGACTATCAATTCACCCTCATCAACTGCTGTTGAGTCTACCTTTAGAACTTTTCCTTCAATTCGAATTCCGAAAAGGGTACTCAGATCAGGATTGTCCAATCTCGAAAGTCCACCTGGATTTAGATAGGGTAGAAATTCAAAATAAAAGTGCCCGTTTGAATCGGCCAAAACCTCTTGAATTACTGTTCCTTCGGGATTCGAGATTTGAAGCTTTGAAGCGGCAAGTACTTTAGGATCTGTAACAGGAACTACTTTAAAGTTCTGATTTTCTGACATTGCAGGAAAATCAAAGTTTCCATTTTCATCCGTCATTCCCTCTGCGATTACTTCTCCCAAATCATTGTAAATGCGAATTGGCACATCCCGAATACCTTGATCTTTTATGGAAAGTCTTCCGGTGTACCCACTTAATGCCAGTTCATCGATTCGTTCGAACAGATAGATATCGTCCCCTCCTTTTCCTCCTGTTCTATTCGACGCAAGAAACCCTTTGTCATCATTTAAAAAGTATATCGAATGGTCGTCAAATTCTGAGTTCAACGGTGATTTCAATTTTTCAACCTTGAGCCATTGATCCTGCTTTTCCGCCAAGTAAATATCGAATTGTCCTTCACGGTTTGAGCTGAAGTAAAGATCACCTTGGTGCCACACTGGAAAAGCCTCATTGAAATCTGTATTCACGCCTTCTATTGGCAGAATGAGGCTTTGCGACCCATCCAACTGTAACAAACCAATATCAAGTGTGTTTTGGTTCGAGTTGTCGCGGTACGAGACTATAAAATCACCTTCTACATCAGTTGGGCTAATGTGGTAAATCTGGTAATTGAGGTAAGCGATTTCAGTAACGCTTATCCTCCCGTCATCATCAAATTGAATGGAATAGATTTTAGTTCCCGATTTCTCTTGTTGGATTCCGGCCCAGCTTTTCAAATTTGGCGACTTGCAAACAGCGTCAAAAAGGAAAGGCAGCTGCATCTCTCCTTTCCAAAGGCTAGGGTCAGAAAGCTCGGAGAAGCTTGTCTGGAGGGGGCTCAAATAAAGATGAAATTTCGACCTGAGCTTCCAATCTTCCTCATGAAGAAGATCTTTTTCTCGGTTGGAGTAAAAGAAAAACTCTTGATTCTGCTCTAATGCTGGGATTTCATCGTAGGCAGAATTTAAACCTGAAACAGCTTTGATTTGCCAATTTTGGGCAGTCGAACTGTTGATTTGCCAGAGAAATAATCCGATGAGCAGTAGGAATATTCTCATTAAAAGTATCTTAAATCACTAGTGTTCCCGGACTTCGTTGCCCACTGAAAGCTGAGAAAAAGCTCATGACTTCCGCCCGTTTGAAATGTAGTATTTGATGCAAGGTCATAGGAATAACCCAATCTCAAGCGGGATGAAAATTGATATTCGGCATAGCCTAAAAATCCAAAATTAGAGCGGTAACCCATTCCCAACCACAGCGAAGAATGCAGGAGAACGGCCGTTTGAAACTCCCATTGCGCTTGAGAGTTTGAGTAGCGAAGCAGTGCCGATGGTCGGAGAACAACCGAATTTGAAACTGGAATGGCATGTCCAAGGATTCCTTTTATCTGAGATGCTTGCACCCCTCCAGTATTGGAAACCAATTTCGATTGGGTAAGCCTAGATAATTCAACTCCGGCATAAGACCGTTTCGACCTCCAAAACACCGCTGCATTGAACAAAGGAGACCAATTGTTGGATTGGAAGCTTGCTAGAGTAGCGTCGCCCTCATCCCTGACCTCAACTCTATTCGGATCGAAATTATAATTCATCAATCCTGATTCAATCGCAAAACTAAGCTGCTGCTTTTCATTGATCTTCAGTCTGTAGGCAATCGTGCCCTCGAAAGAACTCGATTGATGAGCGCCGATTTTCTCTGAAAATAATTGTATTCCCCAGGTCAGGTGCCCCAATTCTAGTGGCTTTTGGAAAGATGCGTGAATCGATTCTGGTGCTCCGCTTATTCCGGTCCATTGTTTCCTCGCTCGAAATGCAAGAGCGTTCTGCTGCCCATCTCCCACAGCAGCGGCATTAATATCATACAAACTAAAGCTGTATTGGGTGAAAACCCATTCCTGTTGGGCATTAATCATTGCGGGAAGAGTTAAAGCCAAAGTGAAAAGCAAGAGTATTGTTTTGCTTCCAAGTGGAAATAGGCCCGAGATATGTTTTGATAGATCTGTCATTTCAGCAGTTCCACAAAACCTTTAAACTCTTGACTTCCGATAATCAGTCGATAAAAATATGTGCCGACAGCTAGAGCTTTTCCGTCCTTATCATCTCCGTTCCAGACTACATCGGTATTGTTATAATTTTCTGCTTGATAGACGGAATTTCCCCAACGGTTGATGATTTCCACTTCATTTTGCCCCCCATTGTACAATTGAATGTTCTCAATAATCCACGAATCATTGAATCCGTCATTGTCAGGACTAATAACATTGTAGATCTCCAGCTCGCAAAATGCATCGGTGATTCTGATTTCCACGGTGCTTTCAAACGAACAATTGAACCCGGCATTGATTGTCACGAGGTAATCGCCTTCTTCGAGATCTACAATTGGGAATTCAACGACCTCTCCGTTCAAACTCAATTCGTAGTTCTCATTCGCGCAACCCCCAATTTCGATAAGATCTATAGCTCCAAGATTGCCGTTGAAACAGTTCGGGTCTTCTATTTCGAGTTCAACGACAATATCATCCTTCGCAGACGGTTGCTGAAACCCTTGAGTCAATTTAAAATTGGAGGAAACTCCCGTGATGTATTCAGGCTGGCCGATGGTATAATCCAAGTAATAACTGCCATTGCCGCTACTCCCCGAGGGAGAAATAACTTGTCGTTCGATGCTCACTTGCGCGAAAGCAGGCAAGGCAAAGAACAGAGCTAGCAGTATGGAACAAGCCTTATTCATTGGTGCTTCTAGAGATTATCCACCATTGACTTCCATCACTCACCAAAGTCAGTTCTTGTCTGAAAAAACTGTTCAACACGATTTGAGCTGAGCCATCAATCGTCTCTCCCAATTGGGCTGTGATCGATAAATTATTGATGATGGGTTGGCCTTCCACTTGAGATAAACTCGTTTTTTTCAAGATATATTGACGTCCCGAGCTTGTTGCTACAGCTGGCAGAATCACTTCCAATGAACCTTCTGACACATTGCAAACTACAATATGGTTGTTGTCGTTTAGATTGAGAGGAACATTCGATTCATGAATAATTACCGCAGTAGCAAGACTTCCGTTCACTTGTAATGAGCTGCTTGGATTATCTGTTCCTATACCAATCCTATCTTCCAAATTATAGACAGTGTTGCCTTCAATCTGCCAATCATCGTCCTCGCTTAGACTGCCCAACTCAACACTAAGTGGCTGTCCGGATTCAACCAGATTGAGGATGGTTCCTTCCAGTTGGATGAGCGTAAGGCTTTCATTTCCAATCAGATCATCGCCGTCAGCCAAAGCATCTCCAAAATCTACACTATGCGTAATCCCTCCTTCTTCAATGCTCAATTCGGTTCCGGATAGGCTGAAACTCTCTATTAATTCGTTGTTTGGATCGGCGTCAGCATCATCATTATCTAAAACTTTACCGGCGACAAAAGCATAAGGCACAGTCAACAACTGGGTGATGCCCATGAGTTCGTAAATCCCATCACCTGGATCAAGTTCAACCTGTAAAAAGTGAGAGCTCAATGCCCAGGGAATTGAAGAAAATGTCGGCGAACTTCCCACCCCTGTTGAGTTTCCATCTCCAATAATCAATTGAAATAAGCCAAATTCATTGGTAGTAACCGGATGTTCCTCTTGCCATTCGATTGGCCCATTAACTGTGGTAGATCGGATACTTATTTGAATAAAAATAGATTCATTGCTGAGTTCAGCTCCTTCAGAAGTTCGGGCCACAGCTTGGTACGAAATCCCTTGAGGAACCTGAGCTTGCGCCACGGCACTAATGCAAATTGCTATGCAGGTTAAAACTGAAATTCGAAGTCTCCACATGACAGCAAGTTAGCCTTATACCAAGGGCTTCTTGCTGCGAAGAACAGCTTAGTTTCCACATTCAGAAGTTATTATCCGAAACTAGGCAGACCAATGATCAAAGGCCGCCTCTAAATCTTTGTACCATTCCTCACCATACTTGCGAATAAGGGGCTCTCTCAGAAAGCGAAAGACTCTCACATCAAGCTTGTCGCCACAATCACAAGCTGGGGCACAAATCGGCCAATGGTGATAATTGAGGGCGTCAAAATCTTTCAATTTTGTAATTCTAATCGGATAGAGGTGGCATGAAATAGGCTTTTGCCAGCTGATTTTACCTGCTCTGTACGCAGTATCAATGGCACATTTGGCGACACCATTTTCATCGAAATTAACATAAGCACATTCTGCACCATCAACTAATGGAGTAGTATAATCACCATCCCAATCTAAAACAAAAAGACCTTGTTCTTCGATAGCATCAACACCTTCTTGACGCATGAAAGGCACGACATCATCATATACCTGTTCCAACTTTTCAAGCTCCTCCTCTTCCAGGGGAGCTCCGCTTTCACCTTCAACACAACAAGCTCCTTTACAAGCCGCTAGGTCACAAACGAATTTCTTTTCAAAAACTTCGCTCGAAATTAAAGTGCGATCAATCTGAATCATAGGGCAAAGTTAAAGGAATGATCTTTCAGAAATTAGAAAGTCGTTCTAAGGGTTAGTTTTATAGCGAGATTGTCTTCAAACTTCTCTCTTCCCCATGGACCATAGCGATAGAATGCTCCAATTCCAAAGCCGCTAATTCCACTAAAAAATAAATTGTCAATCTGAAAACCCGATTCTAAATAAAGCTTATCGGGAATGGCAAATTCTATATTCTCATGACGATCTGCTGAATTTAGATCACCGATTCCGGCATTGTGGACCAGAACCAATTCTGGGGCAAAATGTTTGGTTCGAAACAGCAAGCTTCTAAAATTGTGTCTCAAATGCACGCTGACAAATCGGTCGGCCAAGAATTCATTAATACGCATTGCCTCAAAGGCATAAGGTGAGAAAACTCCGAAAATCTTATCACGGGTTGACCTTGGGTTGATGAGCAATGAGCCTGGAAGAGATTCTGTGACGTAGGCTCCATTCACCCGAAAGCTGAAAGTTCCGATGTTTTTCAAATTCATACTGTGAGACAGCAGGGCATCGAAGCGGTAAAAGTCATAAGCGCCTTCCAATAAATCATCAAAGCCTTTCTCTACTTGTAGATTTAGCACTGGATATTTGGAGCCTAAAGAAACCTGTCTTGTCATTGTCTCAACAAACTTCTCTCCCAATGCAATTCTAATATCGGCTCTTACAGTAAACAAGTCATAAAGCTGGTCTTGAAGGGTTACAAACTCATTTTCTGGTGTTGAAAAAAGGTAGTCTTCAAATGCCATTCGGCGCTCTCGTCTGCCGGATAAACGCCAAGTGCTAAAGCCCATCGCTCTGAATCCCAAGCCAAATTCAGCAGCATCATAAAGCTCCATCCTATTGACGTAAAGACTGAAATATCCTGAAGGATCAAAAAGTCCAATTTTCCCAGCAAAATCTTGACCTCCAAATTCTACAACATCGTGCTCCGCCAAAACTTCAACATATACCTCTCTCTTTTTATCAATTGTGACTCTGAGGTTAGAACCATACTTGAAGTTTTTATCCTTAAATCCGTACGCGCCATAAACCCCGAGGCGAACAACTTCGGAAATCTGATCGCCTGTTTCAATCCCCATGCCTAATCTCAATCCTTCATAACGATTGTAGGCTAACATTTTACTAATGTCAAGGTTGAAAGCACCTATGGGAATGCGCCCTGTAATAAGCGTTTGTAGGGTTTTGAGTTTGAGGTCTAAATTTTCTGCTTTGCCAACAGAGTCAACAAATTCGTAGGTTCTTAGCTCCTTGTTATCTAAACTATCAACCCTAAATTGATTCCAATACGAGTCTGGCTGTTTGGTGGCTATCTTCTCAAGTTTGAGGGTGACATGATTGAAATCCTTCTTACTGACCTCCGGATCGATGACTATATTCTTCAAATATGACCTTCCAATTCCCATCATTCGATAGTTCTCAAGGCTAATCATATTGAAATACAACGTGGAATTTAACTGTGTGGGGAACCATTTAGTCTCATCCACCCACTCGTATTTTTGCTGAATTCGAATATCTAGTCCACCTTCTTCTTTTTCAAAGGGTTCGGCAATAACATTTTGGATAGCATAGCCTTTCGAGTTGATGTAGAGCACACCTTTCAATCCTTTAAAATTCTTCTTACTCGCTGGTTGATAGGATATGATAAACACTGTATCACGCTCTTGGTAGGTGGTGTCTTCAAGAGTATAGATGTATTTATTGATGGCGCCATTCGCTACCGGACTCAAGTATTTTTCGTCCAGAACAGAAATTTCTTCTTTGTAGAACGAGAAACTCTGGAGCTGGGTTCCCAGCACAGCGAAATCCGGGTGCTTTAATCCTGAAACTCGCGTTGCTTTTACCAATTCGCTGTTTCGGTTTGGAGGCATGAACTTTCTTTCAGTCACAGACTCCATCATGAAGAGGTGTTGCTGTTCAAAGAATTTCAAGGCGTCCCTATCGTTGGTGTCCAGCTCATCCATTTTTTCAGGATGGTTGAGCAGAGCTGAATCAATGTCGGCAGTAAAAATTAACTTGTTGTAGCTCTCATAACTGAATGATCGTCCTTTCTCTGGATCATGCTCATCTTTTCGATTGATAACTTCCCGGATTATGCGATGGGCTGGATTTTCAGAGTCTTCAACTATTGCTTCTTGCAATTTAAACGGAGTTTCTTCGAGCAAAACTTCAATCTCGTTCCCGTTTATTACATCTACAAAAACAGTTTCATAGCCTACATAAGACAATCGAATTCGAGTGATTTGGACTGAACTTTTAAGCTCGAATTTCCCATCAATATCAGTATAACTTCCGGTGCGTTGACCTTCAGCCAAAAGGGTAACGAAGGCCAAGGGGTTTTTCGATTTAGAATCTAAAACCCTCCCTTTCATTGAGAATTGAGCGTTAAGCTGAAGCCCCAGGCAAACGAAAATTACAAGGAATACAAATCTACCCATGAATCAATTTCAAATAGGACGCATTTTAAGGGGACTAAGTTACTTGCAAATTTAATGCAGTGAAAAAGTCAAAGCTAGGGAACGATTAAAATTTTGGAATGAACTTCATTACTTACTTTTATACCATGAAAGCGAGGCTTCGAGATGGAATGAATTATTTAGGGAAATTAAACATCCCCAGAATAAAGAATGCCTTCCTAGTTTTCGTTGGATATTATTGGTCGCGATTGAGCCGAAACCCTCGTCCCTGGGGATTGCCTCTCAGCATTTCTGTTGAACCTACTACGGCCTGTAATTTGGGATGTCCTGAATGTCCCTCTGGATTAAAACAATTTACCAGGGCAACAGGGAATATTAAAATGCCCCTTTTTGACAAAATCCTTGAAGAAATTGGAAGAACGACTTCTTACATGATTTTCTACTTTCAAGGAGAGCCCTACATCCATCCCGGCCTGTTTGAAATGATTCAAAAAGCTTCGGCGAAAGGTATTTACACAGCCACCTCAACCAATGCGCACTTTATTAATGAATCTACCGCAAGAAAAACAGTTGAATCTGGACTTGATAGACTGATAATTTCTATTGATGGCAGCACACAAGAAGTTTACGAGAGCTATCGGATTCATGGGGAACTATCTAAAGTGATTGAAGGGACTAAGGAAATTGTGAAGCAGAAGAAAATTCTCAAATCATCTACCCCACATGTGATTTTTCAATGCCTGGTGGTGAAACCCAATGAACATCAAATCGATGAAATAAAAGCCTTGGCTAAAAAACTTGGGGTCAATGAAGTCCGTTTTAAAACGGCTCAACTTTATGACTTTGAGAAAGGCAATGAGCTAATGCCGAGCAATTCGAAATACAACCGTTACAGGGAGACTAGTCCTGGAAATTGGGAAATCAAGAACAATTTAGACAACCATTGTTGGCGGATGTGGCACAGCTGCGTCATCACGCAAAATGGCGCTGTTGTTCCGTGTTGCTTTGATAAGGATGCAGAACATGAGCTGGGCGATATTACCGCTATGCCTTTTCAGGAAATTTGGAACCACGAGCGCTACCTTGGGTTCAGAACTCAACTCTTAAAAAGTCGAAAAGAAATCGACATCTGCAGAAATTGCAGCGAAGGAACCAAGGTGTGGAGCTGATTATAATCAGTATTTGGCCTGAGGTCAAGTCCTTTCACTAACTTTGGATTCCTCGAAATTCCCAATTTCATTAATGGCTCAACAAGAAGACGACATCACGAAACAATTGAACTGGAGAAAAATGATTCTCCCGCTAGTTCTTGGTATGGGTGCTGCGCTGTATTTGCTGTTTTCAAGTTTGAACGAAGAGCGTTTTGTCAAAGTTGATCCCGGTCAAGGTGAGTATTTCTGGGAGGATGCAAACCTCAACGGCTTCGTTGATTCCGGAATGGAAGAAGAGTTTGTTGCCGCACCAAATGGTGATTATCGCAAGAGGAGCAGCGCCGATATACTCTCTGAATTGGAGTGGACTTGGGCAATGACTTACTTCCTCGGATTAGCTTTATTGATGGTAGTAATTCGAGATCTGGGCTACATGTATAGAATCCGAATTCTGACCGACAAGCATTTAAACTGGCGGAAAAGCTTTGATGTTGTCATGCTCTGGGAGTTTGCGTCTGCACTCACTCCTTCTGTCGTCGGGGGTTCTGGGATCGCCATATTCATTCTCAATCGCGAAAAAATTAACCTCGGTAAAAGCACCGCTACTGTTTTTGTCACCGCCATGATGGATGAAATCTTTTACATCATCATGGTTCCTCTTCTTTTCATTTTTATTGGTGGAGATAAGCTCTTCCCTGGAGAATGGGCTGGAGAGTCTTTCGGGACAAATTCTATCAAAATTCTCTTTTGGATAGGATACAGCTTTATCATCCTACTCACAGCTTTAATTTTACTTTCAATTTTCAAATTTCCATTCACCTTCAAGCGATTGATGATGCGCTTATTCTCAATTCGGATCTTGAAACGATGGAGAAGAAGAATTGTCACTTTGGGTGATGAAATAATAATCAGCAGCAGAGAACTGAAAGGAAAACCCATCAGTTATTGGTCAAAAGCATTCGGTGCGACCATAATTTCATGGACTGCTCGCTTTTGGACTTTAAATTTTATCATCCTCATGTTCGTTGATGAAATTGACCATCTCGTTGTTTACGGTCGTCAGCTGGTGATGTGGGTTATCATGCTCATCAGTCCAACTCCTGGAAGCAGCGGAGTTGCAGAAATTGCCTTGTCAAGTTTCTTCTCGAAAGATATCGTTCCAATTGCATACGTTGCTATTGTAGCCTTAATCTGGCGATTGCTCACTTATTTCCCCTACTTGTTCGTCGGCGCAGCAATACTACCAAGATGGTTGAGAAGAACTTCAAGATAATATCAATTTACGAGTTCTCGTTTTTTAACTTGCGACTCCATCTGGCTAAATTCAATCACAATCAATGAAAATTGGCACCAAAGTGATTCATGCAGGATTAAATCCTGATCCTAGCACAGGAGCGATAATGACTCCTATCTTCCAAACTTCAACATACGTTCAGGATGGGCCAGGTGGACATAAAGGATATGAGTATTCTCGAACGAAAAATCCTACTCGCGCTGCCCTAGAGTCAAATATTGCCGCAATTGAAAACGGCAAACACGGATTGGCATTTGGAAGCGGGATGGCTGCTATCGATGCCGTATTAAAGCTATTGAGTCCAGGCGATGAAGTGCTTTCAACCAATGACTTGTACGGGGGAAGCTATCGCCTTTTCACGAAAATATTTCAAAAATTCGGCATCAAATTCATCTTCACAGAAATGCAAAGTGCTGAAGAAGTTGAAAAACATATCAGCTCGAAAACAAAGTTGATTTGGGTTGAGACTCCCACGAATCCGATGCTCAATATCATTGATATCGCAGCCATGTCTCGTCTCGCCAAAAAACATTCTTGTCTATTGGCTGTTGACAATACATTCGCATCGCCTTATCTGCAAACTCCCATTGATTTGGGAGCTGATATAGTAATGCATAGCGCTACTAAATTTATCGGTGGGCATTCTGATATAGTGATGGGATTATTGGTTGTGAAAGATGATAAGTTAGCCGAAGACCTATACTTCATTCAAAATAGCAGTGGCGCAATTTCCGGGCCTCAGGATTGTTTTCTGGCCCTTCGGGGATTAAAAACACTGCATATCAGGCTTCAAAGACATTGCGAGAATGCTGGAGAAATTGCTAATTTTCTACTCAGTCATCCTAAAGTTGATAAGGTTTATTGGCCAGGTTTAGCAGATCATCCTGGACATGCAATCGCGAAATTGCAAATGCGAGGATTCGGGGGAATGGTTTCCTTCAGCTTGAAATCTGGGATTAAAGAAGATGCTATCAGTGTTCTCAAAAAAACCCACTTGTTTGCTTGTGCAGAATCTTTAGGTGGAGTTGAGTCACTGATTGGTCACCCTGCAAGTATGACACACGCTTCCATCCCAAAAGAAGAAAGAGAAAAGAATGGAATCACAGACACACTCATGCGCTTGAGTGTTGGAATTGAAGATATTGATGATTTAGTAACTGATTTGAACAATGCTTTAAATTGATATGGAAGAACGAATAGCTGTAATCGGTGCCGGACTGGTAGGAAGTTTACATTCCCTGTACCTCGCGAAACGCGGATTTCACGTTTCTGTTTTTGAGAGACGTCCCGACATTCGAAATATTGAACTGGTGGCTGGTAGATCGATTAACCTAGCACTCAGTGATAGAGGATGGAAAGCCTTAGAACAAGTTGGACTTGGACCCCGAGTAAAAGCAATGTCTATTCCAATGTACGGAAGAGTAATTCACGCTGTTGATGGGAATATAACTTACCAACCCTATGGCAAAGAGGGACAAGCAATTTATTCTGTTTCTCGAGGTGGAATCAATCAACTCATGCTTCAAATCACGGATGAAAATCCGAATGTTGAACTTTATTTTGATGAGAGATGCCGAGATATTGACTTGGGTTCGAATACTATCAAGTTTGAAAACACCAAGACAGGAAATCGTTCTGAAAAGCAATTCGACCGAATATTTGGCACTGACGGAGCTTTTTCTGCCGTTCGAAGCAGATTGCAAAAACACGATCGCTTTAATTATTCACAGGAATACCTGACTCACGGATACAAGGAACTAGAAATCCCTGCCAATCCTGATGGAAGTCACAGGCTTGAAAAAAACGCGCTACACATTTGGCCAAGAGGTGAATTCATGATTATCGCCTTGCCTAATTTGGATGGCAGTTTCACCGTCACACTCTTCTTTCCTTTTGAAGGAAAGACATCCTTCGAAAGTATTAAGAATGGTGAAGATGTGAAGAAATTCTTCAACGACTATTTCCCAGATGCAGTTCCACACATGCCCGAATTGGTTGATGATTATTTCGACAACCCTACTTCTTCCCTGGTCATGATTAAATGCAGCCCGTGGAATGTTGAAGATAAAATTTGTTTGCTTGGAGATGCCTCTCATGCTATCGTTCCATTCTATGGTCAGGGCATGAACTCGGGATTTGAAGACTGCCGAATCTTTGACGATGTCTTTGAACGAGAAGGGGGAAATTGGGAAAAAGCATTCAATCGCTTTTCTATAGAAAGAAAGCCCGATGCTGATGCAATTCTTGAACTTGCTGTTCGAAACTACATTGAAATGCGAGACAAGACGGGAGACCCGATGTTCTTATTGCAAAAGAAGATTGAAGCGAAATTCTATGCAAAATATCCAGAGAAATGGATGCCACTCTATTCTCAAGTAACTTTCAGTCACATTCCTTATTCTCAAGCGTTGAAAGCTGGTGATAGGCAAGATAAAATAATGAAGGAAGTTATGGACAGAGCGGATATAGAGCAAGTGTGGGACAGTCCCGAAATTGAAAAAGCCATTCTCGACCGCTTACATTGAGTCTTTACGCAACTATTAACACCATACTTGCGTTGAATAAATCATGAAGAAACTGCTTTTCATCATTGCATTTTTGAGTTCAAGTTTCGCGATACACGCCCAATATTCGCGACAACTTCAGCCCTTGTATGCCACTGAAGGCGGTTACTACTATCCCCGCGGATTGCATTTCGCTCCCGGAATCACATTCATGCTTCCAGGCGATTGGAACAAAGATTTAAATGTGCCAATTGGAATAGACAGTTTGCTGACTGGAGAGCAAAAAGCCAGGGGCAAAGTTGGACTTTACCTCGAGCTAGGACATGCTCACTTCTTACCCGATTGGATGCCATTTGAATACATCGATTATGGTGCATCTTTCAAAATGTTTCGCGGGAAAGAAGATATAAACGGAACTATTAGTGAAGCAGAAACAGCTGAAATTCTCTCTGAATTTGAAACTCAGCAAGATTTTAGTGAGAGCTTTTTAGGCGCCTACCTAAATTTCGGAAAGTTCTTTCAACTCAGTAACTACAGCTTTATAACCTTAAGCGCAGGAGTGAATGCCGATTATAGGATAATTTCAAAGCGGAACATTGATGGTCCTGTTTTTCAAGAGCATCTATTCCCCGATGATTTAATCGTTCAATCTCACATTAAACTTGGATATGGCTTTAAGTTGCAAGAAAACTTGTTCTTTATGCCATCACTCGAGACACCATTTTTAAACCTTCTGCCTTTTGACAACGGAAAATCTACATTGCCTTACTTTTCTTCAAGATATAGACCAATTATTCTCAGTTTGAGGTTTCAGTGGTTGACAAGAAAAAAACCGGAAGACTGTGTAGGAAAACCCACGAAAGCCACAGGGCATCAGCTTTGGGATCCGAAAATGAGAAGGAAATAATTACGCTTTTTCCTGGCACAACTCCACCAAGACTCCGTTTGTAGATTTAGGATGGAGAAAAGCAATAATCTTATTGTCAGCACCAGACTTCGCCGTTTTATTGATCAATCGATAACCTTGCTCCTCGAGTCTGGTAATTTCCTTTTCGACATCATCTACATCGAAGGCAATATGATGAATCCCTTCTCCCCGCTTTTCAATAAATTTAGCAATGGGACTTTCATCTGAAGTGGCTTCTAGCAATTCAATTTTACTTTCTCCAATTTTAAAGAAAGAAGTTCTGACTCCTTCGCTATCAACGAATTCTTCTTTGTAAGGGGCAACGCCAAGCAGTGTTTCAAACAGCTTATTCGACTCTTCAATATTCTTGACTGCAATGCCTAGGTGCTCAATTTTATTCATGATTTACAACAATTCAACGCTTAAAAAATTCCCAGCTGGTAACATTGGCATAATTGAGATAATAGTTGCCTTTTTTAAGTTCGCTGATATCGATGCTTTTGGATTGACCTTTTCGAATTAACTCTCCGTATGAATTGAACAATTCAAAGGAGGTTGGTCCACTAAACTCGATTTTATCTTTTACTTTTTCACTGATTAACTCAATTTTACCTGGGCGATTGCTGATCGCTTCAGCTACAGCAGAATATCGTCTTTCAGCACTTGAATTTGCTTGAGAAATTCGAAATTGATTCTTTCCAAAGTGAAGATCACCTTGAAATGCGTATTCATTGGTCGTAGCTTTCCCAGCTCCCAACACCTCACCAACTTCAACCCATTTGTTCCACTTGAATTGCTCCACTCGATAAATTAAAGGTCCTGATTCCGCTTTGGCAGTCCACCTCAACAAACCATCATCCGCTAGTTTTATAGAGGCAATTTCAAAAGTAGATTCTGGACAAATGGCATCCGGATTAATGAATACTGGTTTGCATCCTACTTTATGCGAAAGAATCACTTCAACAGGATCTCCAACACCGAGATTGAACAAGGATAAATCCACGATAAAGGCACTAGAGTTAAGCTCATCTGAAGTTACTAATCCGTTCACTTTAACCTCAAAAGCACAAAACCCAACACCTTCAGGAGCAAAAGGATTTTTTACGAATAGATCTTTTCCTTTGTAACTGCCATCCAGCACTATTTTTTCTTGAGCTGAGCTTGACAAATACATCGGTAAAAGCAAGGTCAAGAGAATAATTCTATTCATACTTTTCTATTCAGCAAGTGATAAAGTAGCAACAGCATCTTCCATTCTTTTCAATTGTTGTTGATTGAAATTTCCCATGGGAGCTGTTCTAACAATTAATTCAATTCCAGGCAGTGATTTAGATTTCACAAACTGATACGAATGTGGATTTCCGTCGGGCAAGATAGATTGAAAAACAAGTTCTGAATCACTTTCCACCTCAAATTGATAGCTAAACAACTGATCATTTTCAAGTTCTTCTCTAAAAGCTAGCAGAGAAAGCTGTTCTTCAGTGATATATATTTCAAAGGAATCTCCTAAACGAAGCTCAATTTGACCGAAATTTTCGTTGAACTCATTGTCTAAACTTGAATTCACAAATAAATCCTTGGGAATCTTGAGAGATAGCACTTTGCTTAGACCTTGAATGACAATTGTACTATCGGTTGAAGGTACATCTTCAGCTTGACCTGAATCTCCAGCCCCTCCGCAAGATTGAAAAAGAATTACTCCAAGTATTAAAATTGGATAAAATGTATATGCTCGCATAGCTCCAAGTTAAGAGAATCATCTTACTTTACGGAGGATTATTGAACAAAGTTTTAGTCACTTACAAAAGAATAGTATGAAATTAGATTTAAGCGGAAAAACTGCATTGGTTTGCGGAAGTAGTCAAGGAATTGGAAAAGCGGCAGCGGTTGAGTTAGCAGAATTGGGAGCAAATGTGGTAGTGTTCGCTAGAAATGAAGAAAAACTCAAAGCTGTGCAAGCAGAATTAGATTCATCGAAGAATCAACGCCATTCTTACTTGGTCGCCGATTTTTCAAACAAAGAAGAGGTTGTTGAAGCCGTTTATAAACTGTTGGAATCAACCCAAGTTCATATCCTCGTCAACAATACTGGAGGACCTCCTGCAGGCAAGGCAATCGACGCAAATATTGAGGAATACTTAACAGCATTCAGCAATCATTTATTGGTCAATCAATTGATCACTCAGGCAGTAGTTCCTGGCATGAAACAAGCACATTACGGAAGAATCATCAATGTGATTTCTACCTCTGTGAAGCAGCCCCTTCCAAATTTAGGTGTTTCAAATACCGTCCGCGGAGCAGTAGCCAATTGGGCAAAAACCATTGCCAATGAGTTAGGAGCTTATGGTATCACAGTGAATAACGTTCTTCCTGGAGCCACTGACACCTCAAGATTAGATGCAATCATTAAATCTAAGGCTGAAAAATCTGGAGCTGCAGAAGAAAGTGTGAGGTCTTCAATGGCTGCAGCTGTTCCCGCTCAACGGGTTGGAAAACCTGAGGAAATAGGAGCGGCAATTGCATTTTTAGCCAGTCCAGCTGCTGCATATATCAACGGTGTAAACTTGCCAGTAGATGGCGGCAGAACCTCGAGCTTATAACATGAAAAAAGCCCTCGAATTGAGGGCTTTTTAAATTCTATTTAATCACAAATTTTACTGGAATTCGGTAAGGCACTTTTACCTTTCTGCCTTGTTGACTTCCTGGAATGAATTTCGGAAGTGATTTCACCACTCGAATGGCCTCTTTTTCGAGATCGGCATCTACTCGGTTCTCTGCTTTCACATCAACAACATCGCCATTTTCATCAATAACGAAACTTACATTCACGATTCCCGATTTTCCAATTGCTTTTGATCTTTCCGGATACCTCGCATGAGAATTAACCCAACCCACAATTTCTAGGTAAGTACATTGAGCCTCCTCGTTTGAGTTTAAAATATTCTCACACGATTTGAAGTGGGGCTTTTTCTCCACTGCCATGAAAGGAATAATTCCAGCTGGGCCAGTGAAAACAACGTCTGGAACATCGTCATTCGTTCCGTAATCGTCAAAATTAAAGTCGATTTCAATTTCTGACAGCTCATCTTTTTTGGGATCCAATTCAGTTGGATCTACATCTGTAATCGTAAACACAGTTGTAAAGGTCTCTTTGGCTTTTTGGGCTTTTGGCTTCTCCGGAACATATATTGGGATGAGGTCATCTTCAACGTAATGACTATTTATCGTTGATACCCAATCCTTCTCGTAGTCTATGATTTCATAGCTAGTATATCCAAATGCGGCAAGGGCAAATGATACTGCGGCAATAAACCCTGTCTGTAGAAAAACACTTCTTTTCTTCTCAAGGTTGGCTGAGGGAGATTTTTTCTTTTGCATAGTACATGTGTTTTAGTACCTGTACAACGCAAACTCGAAAAGGTTCATTTCACAGATTCCCTCAAGAAATCGTCAATTCTTTACTGAGTCAAAAGTTTAAATCCTCTGCCATGAACATTCATAATTTCGATGGCAGGGTCGTCTTTCAAGTGTTTCCGCAATTTCGCGATATACACGTCCATACTTCTTCCATTGAAGTAATTGTCATCTCCCCAAATAGCTTTTAAGGCAAATTTTCTTTCAAGAACCCCATTTCTGTTCTTACACAACAAGTACAAAAGCTCGTTTTCTTTGGTGGTGAGCTTACTTTCAACACCATTTAAATTGAGCGTTTGTCGGTTGTAATCATAACTGAACAGGCCTACTTCATGCAATTGCTCTTCATCGCCAACTTCAGGAATTGCTGATGTTCTTCTGAGGATAGCGTTTACACGCACTTGTAGTTCTTCCATGCTGAACGGCTTAGTCATGTAATCGTCCGCTCCGACTTTAAACCCTTTCAAGGTGTCTTCTTTCATGGATTTAGCCGTGAGAAAGAGAATCGGAACATGCTTGTCTAACAACCTAATTTCAGATGCCAAAGTATATCCGTCCATATTGGGCATCATCACATCCAAGATCAGGAAGTCAAAACTTTCTCGTTTGAAGAGCTTCAATCCTTCTTCACCATCTCTGCCCAGACTCGTTTCAAAGCCTTTTGCATTTAAGTATTCCTTCAGCAATGAGCCCAGATTGGGGTCATCTTCGCACAGTAATATTCTAATGTTCGTCTTCATGGTCAAATGGTAATTCAAGTGTAAATGTACTTCCCTTTTGAAGTTCACTTTCAACACTTATTTTTCCGTGGTGTTTATCTACTATGGCTTTCACGTAGCTCAAACCCAATCCGAAACCCTTCACATCGTGAATATCTCCGGTGGGAACACGGTATAATTTATCAAAAATCTTTTTTTGATTCTCTTTGCTGATTCCGATTCCGTGATCAATAAACTTAATCAAGATTCCACCATCAATATCTTGTGTTTCTATCATCACAAAAGGCGTATTCATTGAATACTTGATGGCATTATCGATCATATTATAAACTAAGTTGGTTAGATGGATGCGATCTCCTCGAATCACAGGATTAAACGCTGTGAAATTTGTTTTGATTGTACCACCCTTCTTTTTAACTTGAATCGCTATGTTTTTAATCACCGCTTGAATGACCTCATGCGTATTCAGACTTTCATACCTCAATTCAATATCTGCTCTGTCGAGAATGGCTGATCTCAATACATTTTCAACCAAAACCCCTAGTCTCTTGTTCTCTTCATTAATCATTCCAACAAAATTTTTCAGTTGGACCTCAGAACTTCGCATTACTGGATCATTCAATGCTTCACAGGCCAATCCAATAGTTGAAATAGGAGTCTTCAATTCATGGGTCATGTTGTTGATGAAGTCATTCTTGATCTCAGAAATCTTCTTTTGCCTAAAGATTGTAGTGATGGTATAAAGAAAGGCGAACATGATGCTCAACATAAGCAAGGCGGAAATCGAGAGCATTACCCACATAGTTTGCAGCAAGTATCTTTTTTGATGCGGGAAAAACACCTTGAGGTAATAAGTGTCTTCTGGATCTACCCCTGTTTGAATTGGAATTTTAAATCCGCTCTCAACCAATTCGTCCAGCCAGGGTTCATTCTGTTCACTTAAAATTTCTGGATGATCGTGCCAAGTAAAAATACCATAAGCGTACTTCGCGCTGATGCCTTTACGTTTCAATTCATCTCTCAATAATGAGTCAAGGTAAAGCGGACTAATTTGATCAGATATGTTTGATAGAACATCGATGGACAGCACCCCATCTCTCACATCGTCTAGGAGTCCAGACTGCCTAAGTATTTCCTGTTGACTTGTACTCATGTCTCTGATTGCATCTTGCAATGCGGAATCTGAATTGAGAACGACACTATCTATAAGCTGCTGATTTTCATCTTTATTGACCAGAGTATCAGTGAGCATCAAGCTTGTTCCGCCATCACTCAAAACTTCACCTTCTAAAATTGAAAAATCTATGGGGTCAGTATTCCAAATTCTGTCCTGCTCCAGTTGATTCACGACCTTATCCATCGCCCTACTCACGTTGTAGTTGAACTCCGCAGCCCTCAGAATGATTGAATTATTGATCCAATAAATCTGAATCAATATCAATCCCACAAAAGCAATGGTGATAAGAACCGTAAGTATTTGAATAAATCTACCTCTCATTCAAGCTAAAATATAGTCGCCAAATCTTTGTTTTCACCCGTCAAATGTACGTCTCAGCTCGACTGAAGACGCAATAGCTTAACCTTTTTTAACAAGACTTAACCTCTGTTTAACAAGCCCAATGCACTACTCCGCTTAAATTTGAATCATGCGAAAGCATAGAAACTATCTTAACGAAGGTAGCTTTCATCTCATGATTATTTAGGTTTAAGTCTTTGAAAAAAGACATTACAGGTTTATGTTGAATTATCTATTTCGAAACAACATGAAAAAAGGCAGCTAACGAGCTGCCTTTTTCATTCTATGGAATTTGCAGATTTCGAAGGTTAATATTTTACCTAATTCCCTTGATGATCATGTATTCTGAGTGCACAATGAAATTAAAAGTCACCTAGGAATAATCGCAAATTTATAGCCGTTTTTAGACGGAAAAGATATTTTCAATCCCTTCATTTCAGCGATCAATATTGACATTATTCCATATTGTCATTCATTCGGTTTTTTAAAGCTACTTCCCATTCAATTACAAACACAGAAACCCTTTGATTATTAGTAGCTTTGAACTATCTTTGCAGCCCTTTTTCACCACGATAAACCAAGGGCAAGTGCAAGAAAACATTAAAATATTCTCTGGTTCAGCTTCAAGGTATTTGTCTGCGAACATTGCCAAAAGCTATGGCACACAACTTGGTGAGTCTGCGATTCAGCGATTCAGCGACGGTGAATTTCAAGTTTCCATTGAAGAAACGGTTCGAGGAAAAGATGTTGTAATCATTCAATCGACATTCCCTCCTACTGACAATCTTTTTGAGCTTTTACTCATGGTAGACGCAGCGAGAAGAGCTAGTGCCAAGAGAATTGTTGCGATGATTCCCTATTTCGGATTTGCACGTCAAGACAGAAAAGACAAGCCTCGTGTAGCTATTGGTGCTAAAATGGTGGCTAATCTTTTGACTGCATCTGGAGTAGACAGGGTGATCACCATGGATTTACATGCAGATCAGATTCAAGGATTTTTTGAAGTTCCTGTTGACCATCTTTACGCATCAACTTTGTTCTTGCCTTATATCAAGAGCATGAATTTGGAAGATTTGGTCATTGTCGCTCCTGATACAGGAGGTACAAAAAGGGCCAATGCCTATTCAAAGTATTTAGAAGTAGATATGGCAATTTGCTACAAGCAAAGAAAATATGCCAATCAAATAGAAAACATGACCGTAATTGGTGATGTGAAGGGTAAAAATGTCATCCTTATTGATGATATGGTCGATACCGCAGGAACACTTTGTAAAGCTGCCGACATGATGTTGGAAGAGGGAGCAAAAAGTGTTCGCGCTATGTGTACCCATCCTGTATTGAGCGGCCCAGCGTACGAAAGAATTCAAGAATCAGGAATAAGTGAATTGATTGTTACAGACAGCATTCCACTTTCAACTGAAAAATCTTGCGACAAAATAAAAGTATTAAGCGTAGCCGATTTATTCGGAGGTGTATTGAAAAGCTTAATGCACAATGAATCTATTAGTTCACTATTTGTAATATCATAATTTAAATAATTCTATCATGAAAACAGTATCATTGAGCGGTTCTCCAAGAGAGAGCGTAGGGAAAAAGGATGCTGCTGCACTAAGGAGAGATGGTCGCGTACCATCAGTTCTTTATGGAGGCACAGAGCAAATTCACTTCCACATTAGCGAGCTTGAAATCAAGAAATTGATTTATTCTCCGGATGCTTATGAAATCCATTTGAACTTAGACGGTAAGACTTACAGATGTGTCATGAAAGACCTTCAGTTCCATCCGGTTTCTGATCGTCCAGTGCACATTGACTTCCTTCAAATGTTTGAAGATAAGCCTATCAGCGTGTTGTTGCCTGTGAAAACAAAAGGTAACGCTATCGGTGTTATTAACGGCGGTCGACTTGCAGTGAATTTCAGAAATGTAATGGTAAACGGTTTGCCAAATGCACTGCCAGAATCTATTGAAGTTGACGTAACCAAATTGAAAATTGGTCAAGATGTCCGCATCAAGGATGTAACGATTCCAGATTGTAAAATTCTTCAACCTGAAAATGCTGTTGTTGTAGGTGTTAAGGTAACACGAGCTGCAATGGGAGTTGATGAGGAAGAAGAAGAAGAAGGTGCTGAAGGTGGCGAGGGTGCTCCTGCTGCTGAAGGTGAAGCGCCAGCTGAATCTTAATTCTCTCCTTCGGGAATATGAAATATTTAATTGTTGGGTTGGGAAATATAGGAGCAGAATATGCTCACACCCGTCACAACATAGGATTTGATGTATTGGACGCTCTAGCTGGAGCGTCCAATACTATTTTTAGCCCAGACCGTTATGGAGATCGGGCTGAAATAAAGCACAAGGGGCGGGGAATCATTCTGATAAAACCCTCTACATACATGAACCTCAGCGGGAAAGCGGTGAGGTATTGGCTAGAAAAAGAAAAAATCCCCTTAGAGCGACTCCTTATTATTACTGATGATCTGGCTCTTCCATTGGGTAAAACTAGATTGAGAGGAAAAGGGAGTGATGGCGGTCACAACGGGCTGAAGCACATCCAAGAAGTACTTGAAAGTACTATATATGCGAGATTGCGAATTGGAATTGGCGATCAGTTTCAGAAAGGTCATCAAGTAGATTACGTGCTAGGACGATGGGAAGACGATGAAATCGAAGAGCTAAAACTACAAATAGAAAAATCTACCAAGGCTATTCTTGCCTTCACCACGATTGGACTTGATCGCACAATGTCTGAGTTCAATCGATAAATTAAGAATTGAGATATCTCATTTAAAAATAATCGGATTAGCGTGAATATTCCCCTTACTGCGTAAATAGGCTGAGTTGTGCTCTGTTTACTTTGCTGAAAGAATAATCAGCAAGTTATGAAAAAGAGAAAAAAGAAGTATGCAGACATTCACAGTTT
>Ga0222689_1000128_pt1 | contig 39060 bp, 33 predicted proteins | sample AntAcemetage1231_FD_179838 | JGI IMG/M metagenome (GOLD analysis project Ga0222689, IMG submission 179838) | Saline water microbial communities from Ace Lake, Antarctica - #1231 | ecosystem: Environmental > Aquatic > Non-marine Saline and Alkaline > Saline | place: Antarctica: Ace Lake...
CTAGACCACGAGTGAATTTACCGAAACACACTTATGAGTTTTTAGCCCTGGTGATTATTTTTCATAAAAAAAGAGTCAAGTTTCCCTGACTCTTTAAGAAAATATCATTCAGAAATTACTTTTTGAGTCGCTCTGAATATTCCTTTGATCTAGTATCTACTTTAATCCAATCTCCAGTGTTTATAAAGAGTGGAACCCTAACCTCAACGCCGGTATCCGTAGTTGCAGGCTTCATAGTATTGGTAGCTGTATCCCCTTTAATTCCAGGTTCAGTATAAGTGATTTCGGCTTCTACATAAGGAGGAAGCTCACATCCTAAGACCCTTTCTTCTTCAGCGTGGAAAGTAATTTGACAAATCAATTCAGGCTTCAAGAAGTAAGGTGCATTGATAGCCACCTCTTGAATCATAATCTGCTCAAAGTTTTCCATGTTCATGAAATGGAAGCCTGATTCATCCTTATACAAGAACTGATATTCTCTTGTTTCAATACGAACAGGTTCGATTTTTACTCCAGCATTGAAAGTATTGTCGACCACCTTACCTGTGTTCAGATTTCTCAATTTGGTTCTCACGAACGCTGGTCCTTTTCCAGGTTTAACGTGAAGGAATTCAATAATCTGCCATAGGTCGCCATTGTACCTAATACACAATCCATTCTTTATATCTGAAGTTGTTGCCATCTCTTTAAAATTTGATGCAAAAGTAAATAAATTCAATTAGTACCATTCATTAAAAGCGCAGTCTCAGCTGGGCTTTAATTTCTTGACGTTGATTGCTTGGAACTTGCTCTAATCCCGAGCTAATAGCATCGCGATCAGTATAATACCACTGTGACCATCTCAACCAAATATCTACACCTCTTGCTATATGATACTTTACCATTGCGTATGCCCTCGCTCCTCTGCCTGAGTATGCTGGAATACTGAAAGCGTATAATACATCACTTTCGTAAGCGTAGATACGCGCGTTGTATGAGTCTGTCTCAAAAAGTGCATACCTCATAGACAATGACCATGGGGATTGCAGCTTCTTGTATATTAAATCTTGATAGATGACAAAACCGTTTTCCATCTCATTGCCACTCAGCTGGAAACGATTAAATTCAATTCTTGATTTAAATTTCAAGCTTTGACTCACTTGATAAGAGGCATTCAGCCTTATAACTTCCTGAATCAATTCTACAGGATAGTCTATCGAGCTCTCATTGTTCGGGAGATTTCTATCTCTTTCACGGTGACGGTATCTGACGTAAAACTCACTCTTACGACTTGGCTTATAATTAAGCTGTATCAAGGCATCATATCCTTCTGATGGGGCATCTGTAATAAATCTTAGCCAAGGGAATTTATACCTATCAAAATAACCTGTTAAGGTTACTTTTTTCGCCAAATTGGCCTCCATTCCTATATAAATACCTTGTTCATTTGCAGGTCTAGTGCTTTCAGCAAAAGCATTGGCTAAAACGGATTGAAAATCTCTTTCGTAATACCTGTGTAAAACAACTACTGACAAGTTTTGGTGCAAGGCAAATAATGCGGAGTTGAGGGTTGAAATACCGCCATTCTCACTTCTTGCAATCTCCCCAAAGAAATTCACATTGCCAACCAAGGCCTGATAATCAATGCTTCCAACAAAATTACTGTTAGAATTAAAATCAAATTGGTTGTACAGCGAAAGATTTCGATTAACACTTGCCTCGTATTCCGTTCTCAATCCTGCCGCTCCAACTCTAAATCTTGAGGCTTTATATGACAAATACCCGCCATAATGTGTCTCAAGCAGCGCGTCTTTATCAAAAAGTTCTGATTGCGTTCTGTGGAAACCAGTTAATTGAAAAGATGTTATTTCCAATTCAGCATCTGCATCTAGACTATCAACTGCCGAAGCAATGTTAGCATCAATTTGCTTAGATGAATAAAATCCAGTGAGCTCGAATTTACCTTTTCCCAAGGTAAATGCTCCACCACGAAGGAATCGGTTTTCATCAACTGAAGTGTAAGGACGAATACCGGGATTAGATTTTTTGATGTTAAGTGCAAATGCCGATTTCCCAAATCCGAGACCTGACCACAGTGCCAATCCTTGACCGAATTGAATTTGAAAATCTCCTAAAGCCAAAGCTCGAACAAAGCCTCTGTCTTTATAGGATATATGACCGCTATAAAAATCATATCCGTTCTTTTGTGTTCCGGTAAAAAACTCTTCACCCGGATCCTTTTCGGCGGTTATACCAATGCTTAAATTGTTTTTATACGTGAATCTGTACCGGGTGTATAACCTTGCTGAACTTCCAAGGTATCTTGAATTTGGACTGTCAATTAAATCTTGATCTGAAATGGGTGAATAGCCTACTTGTTCTTCTAGAACTTGCTGATAGCGTATGAAAAGATCGCTTTTACCATCCTTTAAAATTGTTTTTAAATTCACTCTTGAAGTCAGTGCCTGAGGATCGACTTGAATGAAGGGAAGAATCATGTAAATGGTTTGCAAATCAAACCCACGGACTGCTTGAAGTTCGTACTCACTGTCTAGAGGTCCATATTTGAGAATATGGAGTTTTAGAGCATTGATTTGAATATCAGTAAGCAAGAATAAGGATTGAATTTCCGTATCACTTGCTTTATTTAGGTTCAAAGGATGGGAATAATAATAGCTCAAATCTTCGAAAAGTGTCGTGTAGTCGAGCTCTTCTCCCTCTTCCAATCCTTCAGCAATCACTTCAATGAGCTGTTCAATGGTGCTTTGACGCATTGCATTTTCATCCATATCCTCCTGAGCGTAACTCGCCGAAGAAAAAATGATAAGCAATAGGAATATCAGCGCTTTACTTCGCATGATAAGACAATGATAATTGTGGGATGTAGCCCAAAGTGTTGTGATAAGCTGCTGCGATGTCAATTTGGAATTGCTCCAGATTTATTCCCAGCCCGAAAGCACTTAAAGTAGGTTCGGTTCCCACTCCTGCACGAAGAATCAATTTTTCTACCAATTTGTACTCAACCCCAAATCTAAAGGATGCATCCTCATCTACTTCTTTCACAACTTGTCCTGTAATGAAGGTCTTCTCTGAAAACGCATATTGAACTCCACCAGACAACAGCGTTGGGATTCTTTCATCTTCATATTCGGATAGTTTACTCCGATTAGGATTATAGACATGCCCTGCAATCATAACATTCTCACTCGCTTGAAATTGGAAACCACCTTCAACAGTGAAAGTACTGTTTGAGCCGTATCCCTCACCTATTTTGGTATTGAGGTAGTTAAATTGGACTCCGACAAACAATTGTTCGCTCAATTTTCTAGCATAAGCAAGTCCGTAGCTTCCTTCCTGATACTGACTATATCCATAGTTTTTAACTGACAGCCCGAAAACTCCGCCGCCGGCAGGAAGTGCTATTCCTAAGCCACGGGTAGAGAGCTCTGAGAGTAAAAAATTGTTCTGAAGATATACTCCAGCACTGAATTTCTCAACACCTGCAAGTCCAGCTTGGTTGTGGAAACCCGACCAATGATCACTCAATGTGATTGATGCCCCGCCAAGAGATAAAGCTCTAGCTCCTCCAATAGGATCACCGTTTGACTTCGCTTCTGATGCAAGGAAAATTGCCAGAAGTAAAAGGAATAAATTTTTCACGCCGAAAAAATAGCCATTTTCCTCGAAAAATTGCTGAAGAAAGGATTTATGAATTCTTTATTTATCCATGTGGTTCAAATAAATATTTTGAATATCTTTGCAGCCCCTTTCACAATTGAGTGATTGGAAGCGACTCAAATGAGAGTCGATTAAAACGGTTCGCAAAAAGAATTCTATTGAACTTCAATTTGACTTCTTAGAATGATTTAGCTGCCGGAAAATTGCGGGCGTGGTGAAATTGGTAGACATGCTAGACTTAGGATCTAGTGCCGCGAGGCGTGTGGGTTCGAGTCCCTCCGCCCGCACCAAAAATTCGATGACGGAGCCGGTTAATCCGGCTCCAGTCATTTTGTTTAATCTTAATCCAAACCCTCTTCCATGGAAATCACCAGGGAGTCAATCGATGCACTCAATGCAGTGCTAAAAATCAAAGTAGAACCAAGCGATTATCTTTCCAAGTTCGAGGAATCGCTTAAAAAGCAGCGCAAGCAGGCCTCAATGCCTGGGTTCAGACCTGGCCACGTGCCTATGTCTGTGATCAAAAAGAAGTTTGGCCGCTCAATTCTTGCAGAAGAATTGAATACCGTTTTGAATGAATCAATCCACAAGCACATTTCAGAAAACGGCTTAAACGTTCTAGGAAATCCACTTCCAGTCGAGCCATTTGAAGAAGAGGGAAATTGGGATAATCCAAGTGATTTTCACTTCAACTACGAATTGGGACTAGCTCCGGCAATTGAACTAGACAAAATCAAGAAATTGAAAGTTGACTACTTCAAGGTGAAGGTAGATGGGAAGCTCATTGACCGTCAATCTGAAGATATTCGAAGAAGATATGGCTCATTGTCTGAACCTTCTACTTCTGAAGACAAAGACATGCTTGTTGGTACTTTAATTGAGTTGAATGAATCCGATGAGATTAAAGAAGGTGGCATTATGAATGATGCAACTGTTAGCATCGAGTTTATTGAGGACAAGAGCACAAAGAAGGCCCTGACAGGTTTAAGAGCGGAAGATAGTGTTGTAGTAGACCCACATAAGATCAGCCAAAACCATGATGATTTGGGTAAAATGCTTGGAATATCGCATGCAGAAGTGCATCATTTGAAAGGTAATTTCAAATTTAACATCAAAGAGATCAAGCGTTTAGCTCTGGCAGATGTAAACCAAGAGCTTTTTGATAAAGTTTATGGTAAAGACAGTGTCAAAGACGAAAGTGAATTCAAGGCGAAAATCAAGGAAGATTTAGAAAAGCTCTTTGACAACGACTCTCATCGACTATTTAAACAACGTGTAGCGGGACAATTGGTTGAAAGTTTGAAACTTAGTCTTCCAGATAAGTTCTTGAAGAAATGGATAGTTGTCGCTAATGAAGAGCCGTTAACTCCTGAACAAGTTGAAGCAGAATATCCGGGTTATGCAAAAGGACTTCAATGGCAACTGATCGAAAATGCGATTGTAAAAGAGCATGATTTGAAAATCAGCCAAGATGAAATCATGGAGTTCATGAAGCAAAACATCTCCCGTCAATATGCGCAATATGGATTGCCGATGGACGATGAAATGCTAACGAATTTCGCAAAAAACAGCCTTCAAAACCGTGATGAAGTCAATCGAGTTTATGAGGTTCTCGTTGAAGACAAAGTTGTTGATGTGCTTAAATCTGACATGAAAATCAACGAAAAAGAGCTCAGCTATGATGATTTCGTAAAAGAAGCTCAGAAAAAAGCTTAAGACATTCAAAACACTAGAATTTAAAGCCCGGCCTAACGCTGGGCTTTTTCCATATTGGATAGTTAGCATTTTTTCACACGATATCCAGTCAAGTTACCATAACTTTCCATCGTGTTAAATGTTAATCCCTTGAACAAAATCAAGGAATTTTTGAATCAATACAAAAACAATGGACGGAAAAGAATTTAGAAAGTACATGATAAAACATCACGGTCTTAGCAGCGCAACCTTTGATGGTTTCGTATCCTATGCCTACGGCTCTGAAAACATGACTAGAACGGTGATTGAAGAGAGAAACATGCCATTTAGAGAGGTTGATGTTTTCTCCCGCCTCATGGCAGACCGAATTATTTTCATGGGAACTGCGATTGACGACTATATCGCTAATATCATCCAAGCCCAACTGCTATTTCTTGAGTCTACAGATTCGAGTAAGGACATTCAAATTTATGTCAACTCACCTGGGGGCAGCGTCTACGCTGGGCTAGGCATCTATGACACCATGCAATATATCAATCCTGAAGTAGCAACTATTTGTACAGGAATGGCTGCATCTATGGGTGCTGTGCTACTCTGTGCAGGAACTGCTGGAAAAAGAACGGCTCTTAAACACAGTAGAGTTATGATACACCAGCCTTTGGGCGGAGCAAGAGGGCAAGCTTCTGACATCGAGATAACAGCTCGTGAAATCCAGAAATTAAAGAAGGAATTGTACGAAATTATCGCTAGTCACAGTGGTAAAGATTATGAGGAAGTCTGGAAAGATAGCGACCGTGATTACTGGATGATTGCGCAAGAAGCTAAAGAATATGGAATGATAGATGAAGTTCTTGAGAAGAAGAGTTAGTAACTAACTTTTCTATTAATCGTATCTTTGTAGGGCTGAAGGTTAATTCTTCAGCCCTTTTCATTGGAAAATTATGAGCGAAAAAGAAATAACTTGTTCCTTTTGTGGAAGAAAGAAAAGCGAAGTAAACATACTTATCGCGGGGATTACAGGTCATATTTGTGACCATTGCATCGAACAAGCAGGGAGCATAATCAAAGAAGAGGTTGTTTCCAAGCACAAGAAATCAATAGAGCTGAACCTCAGTCTTGAAAAGCCTGCAGCAATAAAGAAATTTCTTGAAGAATATGTGATTGGCCAAGACGAAGCTAAGAAAGTGCTTTCTGTAGCGGTATATAACCATTACAAAAGATTGCTTCAATCTCCGTCAAAGGATGAGGACGAAATTGAAATAGAAAAATCTAACATTGTTCTAGTCGGCGAGACTGGAACTGGTAAAACCTTGTTGGCGAAAACAATCGCCAAAATGTTAAATGTTCCGTTTTGCATTGCCGACGCCACTATTCTTACTGAAGCAGGATATGTAGGAGAAGATGTAGAAAGTGTCCTTTCCAGACTATTACAGGCTGCAGATTTTGATGTAGCAGCTGCAGAGAGAGGAATTGTTTTTATTGATGAGATCGATAAAATCGCCCGGAAAAGTGACAATGCTTCTATTACCAGAGATGTCAGTGGCGAAGGAGTTCAGCAGGCACTTTTGAAATTGTTGGAAGGTTCAATTGTAAATGTTCCGCCTCAAGGAGGCAGGAAGCATCCTGAACAAAAAATGATTCAGGTAAACACGAAAAATATTCTTTTCGTTTGTGGAGGAGCATTTGACGGCATTGAAAAACACATTGCAAGGCGTATGAAGCGCAATGCCATAGGTTATTCAAGTTCAAAGGCGGAGATGGTGGACGAAAACAACCTTCTTAAGTATGTGATACCAACAGATTTGAAGTCCTTCGGATTAATTCCTGAACTAATTGGTAGATTTCCAGTGCTTACTCATCTCGAACCACTCGACGAACAAACCCTGAAACGTATTCTAACCGAGCCTAAGAACGCACTTATTAAACAATACAATAAGCTGTTTGATATGGATGGAGTGAAGTTGAGCTTTGATAAAAAAGTTTTAGACTTCATTGTAGAGAAAGCCATTGACTACAAACTTGGAGCTAGGGGCCTTCGATCCATTTGCGAAGCAATTATGACAGACGCCATGTTCGAATTACCTTCTGACCCTGATGTAACAGAGTTCAGAGTAACCTTGAGCTATGCAAAAGACCAATTCAGCAAATCGAAAATTTCTCAGCTGAAAGTTGCTTAATCCGCTGTTGGTTAAATGTTAATAAGAGGGGGCAATTAAGACTTGCTAGCCGAGTGACGCTTCTTAAATTAGAACTTCGTTTTAAACGTATTTCATGATTTCCATGCAGAAGCTGTCGCTTCCTCTAAAAAGAGCGACAGCTTTGCATTTGTAGTCAGCTGACCCTATAATTTCTCAAGTAGCATGAGTGCCAAAACAGAGGTAAGGGAAACTCCTTTAATGAAACAGTACAATCGGATAAAAGCAAAATATCCGGATGCGCTTTTATTGTTTAGGGTTGGGGACTTTTACGAAACATTTGGCGCAGATGCTATCAGAGCTGCGAAAGTCTTGGACATCGTTCTGACAAAGCGCAAAAATGGAGCGGCGGCTACTATTGAATTGGCCGGGTTTCCACATCACTCGCTAGATACTTACCTTCCTAAACTGGTTCGTGCTGGGTTTCGAGTAGCCATCTGCGACCAACTGGAAGATCCAAAAACGACTAAAACAATAGTAAAACGCGGCGTAACAGAACTTGTTACACCAGGAGTTACATTCAATGATTCTGTACTAGAAGGTAAATCAAACAATTTCTTGGCCGCCATCCACATCAACGGCGATACTATTGGCACTGCCTTTTTAGATATTTCAACGGGTGAGTTTCTTGTTGCTGAGGGGCGCACAGAATACGCTCAAAAACTTCTGCAAGGATTTAAGCCTTCGGAAGTTCTTGTCCAAAAACAATCCCGAGAAAGATTCTATGAAATTTTCGGGCAAGAGTATCACACCTTCGGAATGGAAGACTGGGCTTATTCTGATGATTTCGGAAGAGAATTATTGATGCGCCATTTCAAGGTGAAATCTTTAAAAGGATTTGGCATTGAGGATATGCATTCAGGGGTGATTGCAGCCGGAGCAGCGCTCCATTATCTCGCTGAAACAAAGCACAACGACCTCGGACACCTCAGCGCTATCTCTAGAATTGCAGAAGAAAAATATGTGTGGCTCGATCGCTTCACCATTCGAAACCTAGAATTAATCCATAGCAGTTCAGAGAATGGAACAAGTCTCATCCAAATCTTGGATGAAACCTCCTCGCCCATGGGCTCTCGAATGCTCAAACGATGGGTGCTTCTTCCTTTAAAGGACATTACCCAAATCAACGAGAGGCTAGAAATAGTCGAATATTTCATTAACAATGCCCAAGATGCTGAAGCGATTATCGAACCGCTCAAAGCAATTGGAGATCTAGAGCGACTGATTTCGAAAGCTGCAACAGGAAGAATCAATCCCCGGGAAGTTTATCAGCTGAAAAGAGCCCTTGATTCAATAGTACCGATCAAAGAAAACTGCGAAAAGGCAAAGCTAAAGTCACTTCAGCATCTTGGAGACCAATTGAATCTTTGTGTCAAACTACGAGAGCGAATCGAGCTAGAAATAAACGAAGATGCTCCTGCTTTGATGCATAAGGGAACTATCATCAGGCCCGGTGTTGACGACGAATTGGATGAGTTACGAGACATTTCTTTCAAGGGTAAAGATTACTTGAATGGAATCCAAGAAAGAGAAAGCGCAAAAACAGGGATTCCATCATTAAAAATAGCCTACAACAACGTTTTTGGCTATTACCTGGAAGTTAGAAATTCACACAAAGACAAAGTTCCACCGGAGTGGATTAGAAAGCAAACCCTTACCCAAGCTGAAAGGTATATTACTGAAGAACTTAAAATCTACGAAGGGAAAATTCTAGGTGCAGAAGAAAAAATTGCCATCATTGAAACTCGCTTGTTTCAAGAGCTAGTAGATAGCATTAGCACTTACGTTAGTCCAATTCAAGTGAACGCCGGAATTCTGGCAAAAATCGATTGTTTATTGGGCTTTGCGGAAATAGCCCAACGCTACAATTATAGCCGAGCGACCCTGAACGATGGAATGGCTATTGACATTAAAGAAGGCCGACATCCAGTTATTGAACATCATCTTCAGGTTGGTGAAAAATATGTCAGCAACGACATCTTCCTAGACACAGAAAGTCAACAAATCGCCATGATTACTGGACCTAATATGTCTGGAAAATCTGCCCTTCTCAGACAAACGGCCCTGATAGTCCTCATGGCTCAAATCGGGTCATTTGTCCCAGCAAAATCAGCCAACTTAGGATTAACAGATAAAATTTTCACCCGCGTAGGAGCATCTGACAACATTAGCGGAGGAGAATCCACATTCATGGTCGAAATGAATGAAACGGCAAGTATTCTGAATAATCTCAGTGAAAGAAGCTTGATTTTATTGGATGAAATTGGAAGGGGAACCAGCACCTACGATGGGATTTCCATAGCGTGGTCTATTGCTGAATACCTTCACAGCCATCCGAAGTACAGGGCTAAAACGCTTTTTGCAACTCATTATCATGAATTGAATGACATGAGTCAGCTCTTCCCCAGAATTAAAAACTTTAATGTTTCCGTTAAAGAGGTAAACAATAGCGTTCTGTTTCTAAGGAAACTTGTCCCGGGAGGAAGCAATCATAGCTTTGGAATTCATGTTGCTCAAATGGCAGGTATGCCACGCGAGGTAATATCTAGGGCAGAGCAAGTATTGGTCGATCTAGAAAAAAGTCACAGCAAAAACGGCGGTAAAAAAAGCGTTTCTAGTAAATCGACTGATGATTTTCAATTGAGCTTCTTTCAATTGGATGATCCGATATTAGTTCAGATTAAAGAGCAGATTCTACAAACAGACATCAACACCCTCACCCCGGTTGAGGCGCTCATGAAGTTAAATGAGATCAAGAAAATGGTTGGGGATAAAAAATCATAAGGCCGCTACCAGCAAATCCAAATCTTTATAAGGCAAGGAAAATGCCTCTCCGATAATGTCATTGACTAGCGTGCCTTTGTAGATATATACCCCATTTCGAAATCCAGAATGGTGCTTTATGATGTTCGTCACACCTCCCTCATCACCCACTTCAAGTAAGATAGGTCCGAAAATATTACTCAAGGCATAGGAGGCGGTTCGCGATACCCTCGATGCTACGTTTGGAACGCAATAGTGAGTAACTCCATATTCCTTATAGGTCGGTTTGTCATGAGTAGTTACCCGTGAGGTTTCAAAAGTCCCTCCCTGGTCAATGCTTATGTCGACAATCACAGATCCATATTTCATGTCACTCACCATTTCTTCGGTCACCACGCAAGGCGTTCGTCCAAATGGCGCTCTCATTGCACCTATAGCAACGTCGGCAGATTTCAATGCCTCTCTAACTATTTCAGGCTGAATTATGGATGTCCACATTCTAACGCCCAAATCATTCTGCAGACGTCTGAGCTTATAAATCGAGGTGTCAAAAATCTTAACACTAGCACCCAGTCCCAATGCCGCTCTAGCAGCAAATTCTCCAACCGTGCCCGCGCCGAAAATAACTACTTCTGTTGGTCTCACCCCGCTGATTCCACCAAGCATCAATCCACTTCCCTTATTTACATTAGACAAATGTTCGGCGGCAATGAGTATTGAAGTGTTTCCTGCAATTTCACCCATAGCACGAACAATAGGATATATTCCTGTTTCGTCCTTGATATAATCCCAAGCTACAGCAGTAATCTTTTTCTGCATCATAATTTCCAAGGAATCCTTGGCCTGCATAGTCATTTGAAGAGCAGAGAACAAGGTTTGCTTGCCTGTCATCATTTGGACTTCCTCCAGTGAAGGAGGCGCAACTTTCATGATGATATCACTAGAAAAAATCTCTTTTGTGTCATAGACAATTTGTGCACCCGCTTCGCTGTAATCTTTATCGGGAAACTGAGCATCAAGTCCGGCGTTTGTCTCTACCCGAACTTCATGACCTCTGCTCACCAATAATCCAACTGACTCAGGGACTAGAGCGACTCGCTTCTCTTGATATGATGATTCTTTGGGAATTCCAATGGTAAGGCTTCTATGGTGCTTACCAATTTCCAACATTTCTTCCTGGGGCATTAAGGCAGCTTCCCTAGCTAAAGCCCTGATCGCCTCTTTTTTATGATCCATTGCAGATTCTTTCGGGTGGATGAATATACGAAAATTCCTAGTGCTGGAAAGAACCTAATCTTGAGTTAGAAACCCACAGAACTCCAATTAATTACCCGATTATTCCCCTGCAATTCAATGCTCAATTCGATTCTTTTGGGTGGTAGAAAACCTGAAATCATTGCTGGCCACTCAATAAAACACCAATTTTCTGACTCCAAATATTCCTCAATCCCAAAATCTAAAGCTTCTTCGGAAGTCTTGAGGCGATAACAATCAAAATGATAGACTAGGCCATTGGGAAAACGATATTCATTGACAATTGAATATGTAGGACTACCGAATCCTTCTTCCACCCCTAACTCTTTGCAGAGAGCGGCGATAAGAGTAGTCTTTCCTACACCCATTTCACCTGTAAAGGCGCATACTTTTGGTGATTTAAAATCGCTTAAGAATAATTGAGCGACACTTTTCAATTCTGCCACATCACTTATTTCAATCCTCCTTTTCATTTCGCTTTTAAAACGATATAGGGGATTAACATTTCTTCCATAGATATTCCGCCGTGTTGAAATGTATCCTTGAAATAATTCACAAAGTGATTGTAGTTATTTGGGTAAACAAAGAACCTGGCTTCAGTTGCAAAAATATAAGCCGTTGAAACATTGGCCTTAGGTAAAAATGCCTCTTCTGGCTTTCTAATTTCTAAGACTTCTTTGGCATTGTAATCAAGATTTTTACCCGCTTTATACCTCAAATTAGAATTGGTATTCCTATCTCCAACGACTTTTGAGGGTTCCTCTACTCGAATGGTGCCGTGATCTGTAGTGATGATTAACACACCATCTGCTTCAGCGACTTGCTTTAAAATGTCAAACAAGGGGCTGTGCTCGAACCACGATTTCGTTAAGCTTCTGTAAGCTGCCTCATCATCTGCCAACTCTTTTATCACTTCCATTTCGGTTCGAGCATGCGATAACATATCCACAAAATTGTAGACAATCACATTCAGTTTATTACTCAAAAGTGTATGAAAATTCTCGGCTAACTTTTTTCCCGAATTCAGGTTTGTTATTTTGTTGTAGCTCCATTTGCCTTGAATGCTCAATCTCTTCAATTGACCTTCTAAAAAATCGGCTTCATGAAGGTTCTTGCCACCATCATCTTCTTCACCTTTCCAAAGTCTGGGATACATTTTTTGAATATCTGTCGGCATCATTCCAGCGAACAAAGCATTTCTGGCATATTGAGTCGCTGTTGGGAGAATACTCATGTAGATATCCTCAGTTTCAACTCTAAAATAATCTCCCAATACCGGTTGAATGGTCTTCCATTGATCAAATCTAAGGTTGTCAATTACAACCATAAAAACAGGTTTGTCTGATCCATTCTTAAGAATTGGAGCGACCTTTTTTTCGAATAGAGTATGCGACATAATTAGATCCTCCTCGTCATGAAGCCAATCAACATAATTGTCTTTCACAAACTTCGAGAATTGAGCATTAGCTTCTTTGTGCTGAGTCCTAAAGACTTCTGCTAATCCACCGTCCTGATTTCTCTCCAATTCCAGTCCCCAATAGATCAGTTTTCTGTGCAAGTCATACCATTCTTCGAGGTCCAATCGTCCCATCAATTTCATGGCAATTTCCCTAAACTCTTGCTGGTAACCGCTTGATGCCTTCTCTCCTATCAAGCGTTTATTGTCCAAATTCTTTTTAAGAGAAAGTAGAATTTGATTTGGATTTACTGGCTTGATCAAATAATCTGAGATTTTCGAACCAATAGCGTCTTCCATTATAGATTCTTCTTCACTCTTGGTAATCATCACGACCGGTAAACCTGGATCAGTTGATTTGATTAATTGAAGCGCTTCTAGGCCCGATAAGCCAGGCATGTTTTCATCTAGAAATACGATATCAAAGAAATTATCAGCAACCTGATCCACCGCCTCATTACCGCTATTAACTGTAGTTACCTTATAGCCTTTTTGCTCTAAAAAAAGAACATGTGGCTTGAGAAGGTCTATCTCATCATCAGCCCAAAGGATGTGTACGTTTGCCATAATTTGTTTGTATTTTTGAATCTCGAAAATGCCGTAAATTCAAGCACTTCGAGTAGTTAACGGTAAAATTAGGGGATTTGAATGAGCATCGGGTGAATAAACGAAAGATTCTAAACGATCCAGTGTATGGATTTATTACTCTTCGTTACGATATACTTCTTGATTTAATTGACCATCCTTATTTTCAGAGATTAAGGAGAATAACACAATTGGGTCTTTCGCACTTGGTTTACCCTGGAGCACTGCACAATAGATTTCATCATGCGATAGGAGCTACCTTTCTCATGGCCAACGCCATAGAGGTGATTAGGTCTAAAGGACACGACATAACAGATGACGAAGCTCAAGCAGCCCACATCGCAATATTGCTGCATGATATAGGACATGGGCCATTTTCTCATGCACTAGAGCATTCCATTGTCAATGACATCACCCATGAAGATATTTCAAGTCTGATGATGGAGCGCTTGAATCAAGAATTCAACGGCCAGCTGAGCATGGCAATCAGCATTTTTAAGGGCCAATACCACAAACCCTACCTCCATCAATTGGTTTCTAGTCAATTGGATATGGATCGATTGGACTACTTGAGGCGCGATAGTTTTTACAGTGGAGTTACGGAAGGAAATGTCGGAAGTGAGCGCATAATTAAAATGCTGAATGTGCACGAGGGACAACTCGTAGTTGAAGAAAAAGGAATCTATTCTATTGAAAAGTTTATCGTTGCTCGCCGCCTGATGTATTGGCAGGTATACTTGCATAAGACAGTGTTAAGTGCAGAATACTTGTTGGTGAATATTCTGAAAAGAGCAAAAGAGTTGACCATTAAAGGTACTGATTTGTGGTGCTCTCCTTCACTGAGTAGGTTTTTGAAGAATAACTATGGAAAGGCTGATTTTCTAGAAACGCCAGAATTATTAGATACTTTTGCTCGCTTGGATGATTTTGACATCCTTTCAGCCATTAAAGTTTGGCAAGACCATGATGATTTTGTGCTTTCTCAGCTTTCAGAAATGCTGGTAAAGAGAAAGCTTTTCAGAATTGAATTGAGGTCTGAAAGTTTTCCGGAGGAAAGAAAGCTTGAAATAATAAGTCGAATTCAGACAAAATGGAAGCTTTCAGAAGCTGATGCTGCCTACTTTTTTGTGAGTGATAGCATCAATAACTACGCTTACAGCTCAGCAGCAGAATCAATAAAAATCCAATACAAGAACGGAGAAATTAGAGATGCCGCAGAGGCTTCTGATCATTTCAATCTCAGTGCACTCTCAAAGCCAGTTGAGAAGCACTTCATTTGCTATCCAAGAGAACTATAATCTAAGCTATAACCTCTTCTCCGTTTTCATCATAAACATGAAACTCTAGCAGTTGAAGAGTCGTTGATGATTGGGTGGTCAAGTTGAGCTTATATTTCTTCTTCCATTGCTGCACAATTGACTTTCGGAATAACCAGCCTTTTTGAATATAGGCATCTACCATTGGATTAACCATAATATTCAAGGTCTTCATTCCTTTGTCTTCAGCAAGATAGCGCAGCGTGTTTTCGATTTCATCGGTGAACAAAATCGATGCCTGAACCTTACCTGATCCTGAACAACAAGGGCATTGTTCAGCAGTAGTAATGTCCGTAACAGGTCTAACACGTTGCCGAGTAATTTCAATAACACCAAATCGACTAGGAGGAAGTACATTGTGCTTCGCTTTATCATCGGCCATGGCTTCTTTCAAAACATCAAATAAAGCTTTCTGGTTGGCCTTTTCATTCATATCGATAAAATCGATGCAAATAATGCCTCCCATATCTCGTAACCTCAGAATTCTAGCAATTTCTTTGGCGCACTCAAGGTTAGTAATCAGAGCGTTTTCCTCTTGATTTTTCATTCCTTTTCGACTTCCACTATTCACGTCAATAACGTGCATAGCTTCCGTGTGCTCAATAATCAAGTATGCACCACTTTTAAGATTCACCTGCTTGCCAAAAGTGGCTTTAATCTGACGGTGAATGTGGAAATTCTCAAATATATCGGGAATGCTCTGGAACTTGACAATGCTCTCTTTGTCAGGTGAGATTGTCTTGATGTACTTCTTTATTTCTAGGCTTAAATTCTCATCATTCACATGAATGGCAGAAAAATCTGCATTGAGAAGATCCCTCAGAATGGTACTGGTCTTATCTAATTCGCCGAGTACGCGTTTAGGGGGTTTTGCAGTCTTCAAGTTACCGTAGAGCTGTGTCCATCTTTCGACCAAATCTCGGAGGTCAGCATCTAATTCAGCGACTTTTTTATTCTCAGCAACAGTTCGAACAATCACTCCAAAATTTGGAGGTTTTATACTCAGCATCAATCGCTTTAACCGCTCCCTTTCTTTCTCTTCTTTGATGCGAGTAGAGAGCGATATTTTGTTAGAGAATGGAACAAGCACGACATATCGACCAGGCAAAGTAATCTCTGCAGTTAGTCTAGGCCCTTTTGCTGAAATAGGCTCTTTGGCTACTTGTACGAGTATTTGTTGACTACCGGAAAGGACGTCTTTTACCTTCCCCTTCTTGTTGATATCAGGAAGACTTGGAAAATCTGCTAGGTCGGGACCATTTTGCGTCCCGTGCAATACCCTTTTAGTGTATTGATTAAAGGAAGCAAATTGTGGGCCTAAATCTAGGTAATGAAGAAAGGCATCTTTCTCATAACCCACATCAACAAAGGCAGCGTTGAGGTTGGGAACTAGTCTTTTGACCTTTCCCAAATATATATCACCTACCGCAAACTTGGTTGACCCATGCTCCTTGTGCAGCTCTACAAGCTCTCCATCATTCAGCAAGGCAATATCGACACCGCTGGGTGTCGAATTGATCACCAATTCGATCTTCACATCTTGCGCATTTACACGTTAAGGCCGAAAACTCCGAGTCTAAGACTCTGAGTTAACAGCCTGAAATTACTTGTGTCAGGAAACTTCAAGAATACCGTTACTTCTTCTTGTGACGGTTTTTTCTCAAACGTTTCTTGCGCTTGTGAGTCGACATTTTATGACGCTTTCTCTTTTTTCCGCAAGGCATATCTTACTATTTAATATTGTTATCTAATCTTGTTATAAACTCATCAAGTCGCTTAATGATGACAGTGTCTTCCGTTAGCGGCCTGAAGGCCATGTACGCTTCTAAAGCTCCAGGATTATCTCCTAAAAGCTCTTTGGCTCTTCCCATGAAAAACCATGCATTTTCGTACTCCTGTATTCCAGAACTCGCGCAAACACTAAAATGTTCAGCTGAACTGGAGAAGTCTTCAGCATCAAAGTCGAGTTGACCAAGTTGCCAATGGGCATCCAAGTGATCTGAGTCATAGCTCAAAATCGTTTGAAATCGCTCTCTTGCTTTCTCTAACTGTCCAGATTGAACAGAGAACAAACCAAGATACAGCAATGCTTCGATATTCGTGCTATCTTCTGCTAGTACTTCCCTCAAAAGCATGATTCCTTCCATCGGATTGGAACCGCTTTGAACCAAAGATACAGCTCGATCAATTTTCGAATGTTCAGCATGATCTATGTCAGTAGGAACATTTTCCCTCACTGATTTTGGTTGTTTTGGAAGGAGGTAAACCCCTACTCCAACTATACAAACCAAACCTACAACATAGAGCTGCTTCTTCCCTATCAATGCAATTTATTTAACTTTCACACTCTTCTTCACATTGTCTACAAAAGTCTTTGCAGGCTTAAATGAAGGTATGTTATGAGCTGGGATTACGATTGTCGTATTCTTTAGGATATTTCTACCCGTTTTCTTAGCTCTTGTCTTCACAATAAAGCTTCCAAAACCTCTTAAATAGACATTCTCGCCCTTTTCAAGTGACTTACGAATTGAAGCCATGAAAGCCTCAACTGTAGCCTGAACTTCGTTCTTTTCAAGGCCCGTCTTATCTGCTATATCGTTCACAATATCCGCCTTAGTCATCGCACTATCAGGATTTTATGGTTAAATAATCGTTTATTCCCCAAATTTGGGGGTGCAAAGATATGCCCTTTTGATTAATATCTCAGGATATCTCAAGAAAAAATAACTTGCAACCATTTCTACATAAACTTGTTAGAGCTCTATGTCTTTCAGCAAATCCCTTATTCTGTGGTATCAGGGAAATCATCGTGATCTACCGTGGAGAAACACTACAGACCCTTATAAAGTGTGGCTTTCAGAAGTGATTCTTCAGCAAACACGGGTTGATCAGGGCCTTTCCTATTATCACAAATTTGTTGATTCTTATCCTCAGGTTCAAGATCTAGCTGCTGCTGAAGAAGATGATGTTTTAAAGCTTTGGCAAGGCCTTGGGTATTACAGTAGGGCAAGAAATCTGCTCAAGACCGCCAGAATAATTACTGAGCAATATGCTGGTGAATTCCCCTCTACTTATGCAGAACTAGTAAAATTAAAAGGCATCGGGCCATACACCGGGTCGGCAATTGCCTCTTTTTGCTTCCAAGAGCCTGTAGCCGTGGTAGATGGTAATGTATATCGCGTTCTGTCTCGGGTTTTCGGTGTAAAAACAGCTATTGACAGCACTCTTGGACAAAAAGAATTCAAATCTTTGGCGCTAAAGCTCTTGGATCAAAATCATCCGGACATTCACAATCAGGCCATCATGGAATTTGGAGCTTTAGTTTGCACTGCCAAAACTCCGAAATGCCAATCATGTGTATTTTCGCAAGAGTGCTACGCGCTCAAAACCAAGTCTATTGACAAGCTCCCATTTAAGGCAGGAAAAACAATTGTAAAAAAGATTTCAATAAACTATCTTGTCTTCAGCACTTCAACACACATCCTTATTAAACAAAGAGCCGAAAACGGCATTTGGCAGAACCTTTGGGATTTTCCAGAAATACAAAGCACAGGAGAAATCGCAGATTTTGAGTTGCAGCAGCGCGCACTTGAAGAATCAGAATCTCGCAAAACTAATGTGATTTCCCTTGAAACCTTTGGCCCTTTTGAACACCTCTTGAGCCACAGAAAAATTAAAGCTCACTTTCTTTGGGTCAAAGTGGAGAAACCGTTTAAAAAACTCTTAGAAACTGAAAAGTGGGTTGAATTAAAAGAGTACGATAGCTATGCTATTCCACGGCTAATCGAAAGATTTTGGGAAGTGGCTGCAGTAAAAATTCCCATCGATTAAAAAATACATTCAGCACAATCTCAGTCTTTTGTGGTATTTTTGCCCCAATATCAATAGGCTATACCTACTTTTGAACTATGTCTGGATCACTAAATAAAGTACTCTTAATTGGCAATCTCGGAAAAGACCCCGAGGCTGTTAGGTTTGACAATGGTGGAATGATTGTGAAATTCCCTATTGCAACCTCTGAAACTTATAGAGACAGAGAAGGTAAAGATGTTGATAGAACGGAATGGCATAATATCGTCGTTGGGAAAAAGGGTTTGACTGAAGTTTGTGAGAAATATCTTAGAAAAGGCCATAAGATTTTCCTTGAAGGACGCATACGCACAAGACAGTGGACTGACAAGGAAGGTCAGACTAGATACAGCACTGAAATTCAAATGGATGAGCTTACAATGCTCACCAGCAAAGAAGAAGCAAGTCGGATGAATGAGTCTCAACCTCATTCACAACCAACAAGTAATCCTCAAAGCAGTCCTGTTAACGATCCGGGAAGTTCAGACGATGATGACCTCCCATTTTGATTTGTGAACCTAAATCTTGATTTTGGAACCTCCGAGTTGCGACCCCTTTCATTTATTTATTTTACTAGCTGATTTCCCCCCAGCAGGATTTTGGATACCCCTTTTTAGCATAATTGTGCTAATGATTTTGAGTGCCTTTTTCTCTGGGTCTGAAGTGGCATTTTTTTCGCTCACTCCTACTCAAATTGATTCGCTTCGAACCGAAGATACTGAGCAAAATAAAAAAGTACTAAATCTCCTTGAAGTTCCTGATCGGGCTGAGGCCTCTAGAATCCTTTTGGCTACCATACTGATCGCAAACAACTTGGTTAATGTGGCGATCATTTTACTTTCAGCATACGTGACCCCCTATCTTTTCACAAATCCTCAGGATCTCAATTTGTTTGGATGGGTAATAACTGCCGAATATGTGAGCTTCTCTATTCAAGTTGTTGCTGTTACCTTTTTCCTCGTTCTATTCGGAGAGGTCATACCAAAAGTCTACGCTACGAACAACAATATTACTCTAGCAAGAATGATGGCCGGCCCAATCTCAGTGATACGGAAATTGTTCCTCCCAGTAAGTAAAATGTTGGTGACCAGTTCCGGATTCATTGAAAAGAGATTGTCGAAAAGCAAATCTTCACTTTCAGTATCCGATTTGAGCCATGCTCTCGAACTAACCCAAGATGACGACAGATCTGAAGAAGAGCATAAAATTCTTCAGGGAATTGTAAGCTTCGGCTCAAAAGATGTTAAGCAGATAATGACTGCAAGAATGGATGTGACCGCTTTTCCTGAAGACACTCCATTTTTAGAGCTCCTCAAGGGAATTATTGATGCCGGCTATTCTCGTGTCCCCATTTACACCCAATCAATTGATGAAATAATCGGAATTCTCTACATCAAAGATTTACTTCCTTACACCCACGAAGATAATGTTGATTGGAAATCCTTGCTTAGAAGTCCATTTGTGGTTCCTGAGAACAAGAAAATTGATGACCTTCTTCGCGAATTCCAATCGAGGAAAACGCATGTTGCAATTGTAGTAGACGAGTATGGGGGAACGTTAGGACTTGTAACGCTGGAGGATGTGATCGAAGAAATCGTTGGTGATATCACTGATGAATTTGATGATGAAGGCATCAATTACTCAAAAATCAGCACATCAACTTATGTTTTTCAGGGAAAAACAGCATTGATTGATTTATACCGCATCTTAGATGTCGACGGGACTCCTTTTGAAGCAGCAAAAGGGGAATCCGATACTTTGGCTGGATTTATTATCGAGCAGTTCGGAAAAATACCTTTGCGGGGTGAGCAAATAAACTTCGAAAACTTATCGTTCACAGTTGAGGCTGCCGACAAGCGGAAAGTAAATCAAGTAAAAGTGAGAATCAGAAATGAAGAAGATGAGGACTAAATTGAAGCTCAATTCTATACTCTTCATTTCTTTTGGACTGTGTTTCGTCTTGTTGACCATCTCATGCACAAACGACCCTAAACCCAAGCCAAGGGCGTATTTCAGAATTGATCTCCCTGAAAAAGAATATCGGATTTTTGATAGCTCTTGCCCATTTAGTTTTGAAATCCCTCGCTACAGCGGAATCGAAATTGCCGGTGAATCTACTGACAGCTGTCGTTTCAACTTAGTGTTTCCAAGACAAAACGCTAAAATCTACTTCACCTATTTGAACGTCAATAATGACGTTTCTACCTATTTAAACGATGCTTATCAAATGGCATACAGCCACGAAAGCAAAGCAAATAGCATTGGTAGGAAAAGGATTTCAAACGATGAACACAATGTTCATGGAATAGTTTTCGACTTGAAAGGTGAGGTTGCCTCATCGCTTCAATTCTACGCAACCGATAGCAGTGAGCATTTCCTCAGAGGAGCCCTTTATTTTAATTCTAGTCCAAACATGGACTCCATTTCGCCCGTGCTTAGCTTTATTCGCGAAGATGTTATTCATATTCTGGAAACTTTGGAATGGAGAAACAACTAAGACTTGTCGTTGATCGCGGAAACTCTAGAATCAAAGCGGGTGTATTCAAAGGCAGCGAACTTATTTGGTCACAGGTGTTTAGTGATTGGAATTCACTGGAGGATTTCCTTGAGCAAAGTGACTTTAGAGCTGAAATTGGCTCAGAAGCTATTTTAGCAGATACTTCTGGAGTTGGAAATCCAAAAAAAATAGGCTCAATTCATTTGAATCCGTTAAAGTCTTATAAATCTTTTCCAATTAAAATTTCTTACCAAACTCCTGAATCTCTGGGAGATGATAGAATTGCAAATGCCTGTGCCGGGGCTAATCTCTACCCGAATACAAGCATTTTAGTCATTGATGCAGGAACTTGCCTCACCTTTGAAATGATAGTAAATTCAGAATTTATCGGAGGGGCAATTAGTCCAGGATTACACATGAGATACCGAGCACTGCACGATTACACAGGAAAACTTCCGCTTATCGAGAGTGGTTATAGAGATGTGATTATTGGAAATAATACAAGCGATAACATTCATTCTGGAGCATTTCACGGAGCAATAATTGAAACACAAAAACGTATTGAAGAGTGCCAAGACAAATTTTCAAATTTGAGAGTCATACTCACAGGAGGTGATTTAGCCCATTTTGAGATGGCTTTAAAAAGTCCCATTTTTGCGGACGCTAATTTGACCCTGCTGGGACTAAATGAAATTCTCCGACACAACAATGCATAGACTATTAACCATTTTGTTTATTCTTGGAGTAAGCATCTGTGCGCAAGCCCAGCTTGGTGATCTTTCACCCTATTCGAGATTCGGACTCGGTACAATTCAAAACCAAGCGATGGCTGCGAATTTGGGTATGGGAAGTTTATCGACGGCCCTCAATTCGAATGCATCCATCAATGTTCTCAATCCTGCAACCTACGCTTCACTAAGCAAACCTACTTTTCAGGTAGAACTAAAAAGTCAATGGATGACTTTATCCAGTGAAACAGAATCACAATCACTTCGCTTAACAACGCTCAATAGTTTCAATTTTGCATTTCCATTCTTGAAGTCGAGGTCGGCATTAAGTCTTGGATTATTGCCATACAGCAGAAGCGGCTACAATATCATTCAGGATTTTAACAATGAAGATGTTGGAGGCTATACTACCACATACGAGGGTGAAGGTGGATTAAACAAAGCTTACTTGGGATTTGGAAAAGCTTTTGATATTAAAAAGACAAGTATTATAAACGACACGTCAGGAGTTCCGATTGACACGATTACCCAAATCAAGCACCTAATTTCTGTCGGAACTAACTTCAATTATTATTTCGGTAATCTGCTAAAATCCAGAAGCTTAGAATTCGATGACACAGACTTCTTTCATTCAAGGTTTAGCTCATCTACACATATTGAAGACATTGGGTTTGATTTTGGAGTTCATTATTTCACTACTATTTTTGAAGAAAGGAAAAGAACCGAATTATTACATCGGGTAAATCTATTTGCCGGGGCAACGTATTCGTTAGCGAGTGACTTAAGCGTTCGTCAGACTGATTTGGCCGAGACCTACCGCCTATTCTCTGGGATTCCAGGTGCTTTAGACACCACATACTTCTTGGAAAATGCCAATGGTAGTTTAACCATCCCCGAAATTATTTCCCTCGGTTTTGCATTCGAATATCAGAACAAGAATGACAGAAGCTTGCTTATTGGAACAGAATTCCGTTTTCAGGATTGGACTGATTTCAGTGTAAACTTCAATGGCAATGAAACAATTGATGAATCCTTGGACCAATCAACACAGTTTTCAGTTGGATTGCGCTACACACCGAAAATACTCGCTAAGCCAGGTTTGAACCTTTTCCAAAAGATGACTTACCGAGCTGGCTTCAGGACGAATGACATGTACATCAATGTAAATGATCAAAATCTGAATGAAAAAGCGATCACTGCAGGCTTCACAATACCGCTTGATGTATCAAGATCTAGTAGCAAAATAAATTTCGGCATAGAATTTGGGAATAGAGGTGGTACAAACAATGGTTTGGTGAAAGAAGAGTTTATCAATGTTCAATTGGGATTCACCTTCACACCGTACTACAGGAACAACTGGTTTGTACAAAGCAAATACGATTAAAACACATCTGACATGAAACTTTTAAATTGGATAACACTACTACTTGTAATGCTCATCGCGGTGCCTTTATCAGCCCAAGACGATGACGCTGACGGTGATGATAAATATGGAGACAACCCAGAACAAAGACAACTTTGTATGGAATCACTCAGTATTTACCGAAGCTTTAGAGATCAGAAAAATCTGGATCAAGCATACATCACTTGGAGAAAGGCTTGTGAAAGCTGTCCGGCTGATGTCAGTGAAAGACTATACAGCGATGGTGCGAAGTTCTTGAGAAACGAGATCAAAAAAGCATATACCGCTAAAGACATGGAGCAAACTAAGCTCTTGATTGATAGCTTGATGCTCGTTTATGATATGCGAATTGAGAATTTTAGCTCAACAGCGAAAAACCCAAACAACGGTTGTTCTATAAAAGGACTGAAAGCCAGCGACATGTACTCTTATCAAAAGAAAGCTAAGCTGGAGGAATTGAATACACTTTTCAAAGAAAGCATCGACTGTGTTAAAGAAGGATCTTTAGCTGGTGTTATCTCAGGTTATTACATTTCACTTTATGACTTGTATAAGGATGGAGAAGGCGATAAGAAGAAAAAGTATCAGCAAGATTTGATTACTGAATACCTTTCTCTTCAAGAGTATTGCGAATATGGAATCAAGAATGCGAGCAAAGACTCTCAAAAAGAGGGTTACGAGAAAGCAAAGAACAACATTGACGAAATTTTCGTGTTGATCTCGAATTGTGAAGACATGGTTCCAGTACTTGAGGAGAAACTTGCGGCAGACCCTGAGAACCTTGACCTCATGAAAAAGGCTCTTAGACTAATGAATGCAAAAGATTGCTCTGACAGTCCGATTTTCTTAAAGCTAGCAGTGAAAATTCACAAGGCAGAGCCAAGCTCTCCGTCAGCCTATGCACTAGGACAAGACTTCGTAAAAAAGAATGAGCTGTCAAAAGCGCTTGGATACTTCGAAGAAGCAGTAAATCTTTGTACTGATTGCCCAGATAAAGAAACTTACCTGTTGAAAGCTGGACAAGTTGCCTCAGCGATGAAGCAAACTTCAAAAGCAAGAACATTCGCGAACAAGATTTTGGCGATCAACCCGAACAACGGTGAAGCCTATTTATTGATTGGTGATGCAATTGCTGGAATGTCTGCCAGCTGCGAAGACGGTAAGTTGGGAGCTCGCTCTGTATTCTGGTTGGCTTATGATTATTATGCAAAAGCTAAAAGAGTTGACTCATCAGTGAGTGATAAGGCCAATAAAAAAATGGGCAGCGTTGCTGGACAATTTCCAAGCAGACAAGATTTGTTCGGCTATAGCTTAAAGGATGGTCAGTCATTTACCGTACCTTGCTTAGGCGAAGAAACAACCATTAGAGAAAGAAATTGATTTCAAATAAAGGTTTCAGTATTAAATTAAGCATCCTGGTTTTTATAGCTGGGATGCTTTTTTCGTGTAAGAATGATATCAAAGAAGTACATGCTCTCACTTCTGATAAGAAACTGCCCATTCAGACAACATACAATGCCAGTTACGATTACACTGAAGGAGGCAAATTGAAGAACCGCTTGGTTGTCACCCAACTGGATCGATATATTGGCGATGATCCTTATGTTGAAGTAAGCAATGGATTTACGATGTTTATTTATGACAGTTTAGAGCAAGTGGAAGCTGAGTTGAGTGCAGTTAGAGGTATTTATCGAGAGGACAAATTTACCATGGAGGCCAGAGAAGATGTGGTTCTTCAGAACAAAAATGGAGATCAACTCAATACCGAAGAACTCATTTGGCTTCAAGATAGCGGCATAATCTACACGGATAAGTTTGTTAAAATCACCCGTGACGATGGAGTGCTATTCGGAATGGGAATGGTTTCAAATGAAAGTTTCACCAAATACAGCATTAAACAACCAACTGGAGAAATGAACGTAGAACTTGATTCATTAAAATCCAGCAAAAAATAAGCCAATGGAAAAGTTGAATAGAATGATGGAACATGTGTGGTTGGCAATTGCCATAGGTTCAGCTATATGGGCACTTTTTGAAATCAACAGATCTGGCTGGGATTTAGCAAAACAATGGCTCTATGTACCGGGAATTGCTGCGGCTATGTTTTTGTTTCGTCGATTCGCAAGAATCAAGATGCAGGCTTACAATGAAAGAGAGGAAGAACGTCAAAGAAATGAAAATCAATCCTAATCCTCTGCTTTTCTTAACTTACTCAACTCAGGAAAAATAAATGGACACCACATTTGATCTTATTGTAATTCTAATTTCGATTGTTGCTTCTGCATTTTTCTCTGGAATGGAGATTGCGTTTGTCTCTGCTAATCGTTTGCAAATTGAGCTGGAGAACAAACAGGGTTCTTTAACCTCAAGAATTATCGCATACTTTCTTGAGCATCCAAAAAAATTCATTGCATCAATGCTTGTCGGTAACAACATCGCATTGGTTGTGTACGGTATTTATATGGGTGAACTCATCATGAATACTTTCGCGCTGGGCACTCTATTGACCACGCCTTGGTTAGGACTACTTATTCAGACGATAATTTCTACCCTAATCATATTATTCACGGCTGAATTTCTTCCCAAAGCGATTTTTTCCGCTGTTCCGAACAGGATGTTAAGCTTCTTTGCGATTCCGATGGTTCCAATTTTTATACTGCTTTACCTTCCTGCAGTATTCATTACCTGGCTCTCAAGAATGTTTCTCGGTAAGCTGCTAAAGAAGAACACACATAATGAGCGTGTAGAATTCGGCCGAGTTGATTTAGACCATTTCATCCGCGAAGCTACCCAGCGCATAGATTCTGAGGAAGATCTTGATCACGAGATCCAAATTTTTCAAAATGCTTTAGATTTTTCAAAAGTGAAGGCGCGTGATTGCTTGGTGCCTAGAAATGAAATCGTGACTATTGAGCTTGACGAAACTATTTCAAACCTTCGCGACAAATTCATTGAGTCAGGCTTGAGTAAAATTCTTGTTTTCAAGGATAATATTGACAACATCATAGGCTATGTTCATTCTTATGAGCTCTTTAAGAAACCTAAAGATGTGAAGTCCATTCTCCGCCCTGTATCTATTGTTCCTGAACCGATGGCCGTAAATGAAGTGCTAGAACAATTCATTCGTCAAAAAAGGAATATGGCGGTTGTGGTAGATGAGTTCGGAGGAACATCTGGCATTCTCACCATGGAGGATATTGTTGAAGAGATTTTTGGTGATATTGAAGATGAGCACGACAAAGATGAATTGGTCGAACTTCAGCTCGAAGAGAAGAAATTCGAGTTTTCTGGACGATTAGAGATTGATTATATCAACGAAAATTACAAGTTAGAGCTTCCCGAAAGCGAGTCTTATGACACTTTAGCTGGATGGATCATTCACCATTACGAAGATATTCCTGAGCCTAAAACCCTTATTGTCATTGACGAAAGCTTTGAAATCAGAGTTAAGGAGGTCTCAAATACAAGAATCGAATTGATCGAAATTCGCATCCTTGATTAGGCTCTTTTATATATCAGGTAACAATTGTATATTCGCAAACTCTAAAATTAAAGCTTTCTTACGATGGCAATGATCGACAAAATCAGGAAAAGGAAAGGGCTATTGCTCATATTTATAGGATTGGGCATGATCGGATTCCTGGTTCCTTTTGACAGTATGATGTCTCTATTCGGTAAAGGTGGTCCCGCTACGACTAGCGTGGGTTCTATCGATGGGGTAGACATTTCTCTAGATGAATATCAAAGAGCACTTCAGCAACGCAAGAGTATTTTGAACTACGGTTCAGATGAATCTCTTTCAAATGCTGTTTGGAATGACATGACTGAGGACATTGTCCTCAAGGATGATTATGAAGCTCTTGGACTATACATTGGAAAAGAGGAATATGATGAAGTTCGTTTTGGCGACAGAACTACAGCTTTTGTGAATTCTGTATTCTATGGTGGAGCTCCTACCAACGAAGCGAAACAAAATCTTCAAGAAACTTTTTCTACATGGTTTAACAGCGAGTCTATTGCAGACCGCAACATGTGGCAGAGCTACAAAGAGATTATTATTTCTAAGCGTAAAAAAGAGAAATATGATAAACTTGTAGGTGCTGGTCCATACATGAACTCGCTTGATGCTAAAGCTGACGACCTCTATAAGAACCAAAAGGTAACTTTTGACTTTGTAGCGGTGAAATACGCGGAGATTCAAGACTCGTTGATTGACTTCTCTGAGAAGGATGTTAAAGCATATTTCGAAGCTCATAAGAATGAGGACAAGTATCAGCAGAAGACAACAAGAGCAATAGAGTATATTACTTTCGACATTAAGCCGACTGCTTCTGACTCTGCCGAAATGAAGGCTGCAATTGGCACTCAATCGCAAGCATTTACAGATGCTGTGAACGATTCACTCTTCGTAATGACTCAGTCTGACAATGGAATTTATAACACATCGAAATATCGCCCTGGTGATAGAACTGATGCCATAGATACTATGCTAACTTCAGCTGCAATAGGCGCTGTTGTAGGGCCGTATTTTGATCAAAATGCTTACAAGCTTTCGAAAGTGGTTAAGAGATCATTGGTTCCTGAAATTAATGCTAGACATATTCTGCTTCAGGGTGGTGATGACGAAATGGAATATCTCCGTGAAAAAGCGGATAGCTTGAAAAAAGTAATCAAGAAGTCTAAGAATTTCGAAGAGCTAGCTAAAGAATTTTCTAAAGATCCAGGTTCTGGTTCTAAGGGAGGCGATTTAGGATGGTTTGGAAAAGGCAAGATGGTTGCTCCATTCGAAGAAGCATGTTTCAACGGAAAAATTGGCGATTTGCCAATCGTTCAATCTCAATTTGGTATTCACTTGATTGAGATTATGGATCGTCGTGAATTGGATGAAATGACTCTTGCGACAGTTCAAAGAACAATAGTGCCTTCACCGAAGACATTAGACGCTATGTATCGTTCAACGAACGAATGGGTAATCAATCACAGTACAGAAGAAAGTTTCAGATTAGCTGCTGATAGTCTTGGCGTTAAAGAAGCTCCTTCAATTATACCTGCAGCTCGCAATATAAGCGGATTAGCAGATTCTTATTCTGTTGTTGACTGGGCTTACAAAGCTGAGATTGGTGAAGTATCAAGTCCATTATTGGCTGGTAATAAGTACGCAGTTGCTATCCTCAATAACCAAACAGAAGCTGGTGTTCCAAACTTTGCTGCTGTTAAGGATAAGATGGAAGAAGAAGTTAAGAAGGAGAAGAAGGCTGAATTGTACATGAGTATTATGTCTGAAGGAGCTAATCTTGACGAGGTTGCCGCAGCTGTAAAGAAGAGCGTGCAAACAGCTAGAGACATTTCATTGAGCTCTACTGCAATTCCAGGTGGAGGCAGCAATGAGAATACTGTAATTGGAACAGCGATGTTCTTGGGAGAAAAAGAAATGTCTTACCCGATTAAAGGAGAAGGCGGAATCTATGTAATTGCTTCTACAGGACCAAAGTCTGTGGTTGAACCTAAAGAAGATTATTCAGCAGATGCTAAAACTTTAACTACAAAAGCTAAAGGAAGAGCCGCAGGAGGATTGGGAGTATTTACTGCTCTTAAGAAGGCTGCTGAAATAGAAGATAATAGAAGATAATTTATCTTCTGAACTCATAATAAAAGGCGTCTTATAGGCGCCTTTTTTATTTTCCTACTAAAAATGAACTGTCGCCATAGCTTAGAAAGCGGTAATCATTCTTTAGGGCGTGATTATAAATCGACTTCCATTCCTCACCAACAAATGCTGCAACAAGCATAATTAAAGTGCTTTTTGGTTGATGAAAATTAGTAATCAATGCATCGCACATCTTAAAATTGTAACCAGGAACAATCATAATCCCCGTTTTTCCTTGGAGTTGATTTTCACCAGTATTCAGCAGTTCGCTTTTTAGAATTTCCAGAAGTTTGCTTCTTTCTATCGGCTCTTTGCTTCTTTCGTAATCCCATTGGCCAACGTTTTTCCAATCTTCTGTACCTGAATAAAGTGCATATGCCATAGAATACAATGATTCCAGGGTTCGCATTGAGGTTGTTCCAACTGGAATTATCCTTCCTTTGGTCTGTATCAACTCTGAAATCGCGTTGAGAGGCACAGAAATTAGTTCCTCATGCATTTCGTGACTTGTGATAAACTCATCTTTCACAGGTCTGAAGGTACCGGCTCCAACGTGTAGAGTGAGCTCAGTAATGTTCACGCCCTTCTCACGAAGGGTTGACATAATTTCTGGGGTGAAGTGCAATCCTGCGGTTGGAGCTGCAACAGAGCCTTGAAAAGCGGCATAAACAGTTTGGTATCTATGTTCATCAGATTCGTCAGCTTGACGATTCAAATATGGAGGAATGGGAATCGCTCCAGCAAATGACAGTATATCCGCAAAGCAATAATCATCATTATTCCAAGAAAAGCGAATGCATAAACCGTCAATAGTCCTGCCTACTTTGTGTGCTTTAACATGAATAGACTCTTTAGAATCTCGTTCTACAACTAGATCCAAATCATCGTCACCCCATTTTTTACTGCCTTTCACCAAACAATTCCATTCCGAAAAAGATTTTGAAGAAAGTGCTATTGCCGGATCTCTTCCGTTTGAGGGTTCCAAGCAGAACACTTCGAAGATTTTCCCGGATGGCTTTTTAAAATAGAGCCTTGCCTTTATGACTTTGGTATTGTTGACGACAAGTCTATCTCCAGCATTTAAGAGATCGACTATATCTGAAAACCGTCGATCTGACAGTCCATTTTGGTCATAGACAAGGAGTTTGGATTGATCTCTTTTTTCAAGAGGGTACTTCGGAATTCTATCTTCGGACAATTCGAAATTAAATTCGTCAGTTTTTAGAATTTTATTGTCCATTTGATTCATATAGGGCAAAGATTAAAAAAATAATCCCCCGACGTTTCAGGGGACTATTCTAAACCTTAACTAAAACTAACTATACTAATATGTGTAACTCAGAACGAGTTAACACATTGTAAAATTACTTACTTCTTATATACACAAAGATCAAGGTAAACCCTAAAGGAAAAATGACCTTTGTGTTACATTATCGGCTTAAATTTAAGTCTAAGTCAATGCAATTTACTAATCTTAACTTCAATTAACAATCTCATCTATATCAACAATTACAGAGCCATTTTGTTCGATGTTAAAACTTAATCCCATGGGTTCACATATGATACTCATCACATCTTTCAAATCGAGTTTCTTGAAAGAGCCTGTGAAAATTCTGTCCTGAATGTTGGGTCTTATTATTTTGACACCATATTGCCTTTCGACTTCTTGAAAGACTTGGTCTAAATTGGCATTTTCCCAATTGAATTGACCATCTTTCCAAAATGCAGCTGCTAAGTTAAATTCACTTGCAGGAAGCAGCTCTCCATTGATTGATTCCGTGGCCAAGCCAGGAAGAAGTACAAGTTCATTTTGACTGTTCATCACACGAACTTTGCCTTCGTAGCAGTGAACTCCAAAGTCATCTATTCGTGAATACACGTTAAACTCAGTTCCAAGAACCTCAACAGATCCATTTTTAGTTTGCACAACAAACTTGCTTCCTTTGGTTACCTCAAAATATGCTTCACCATTTAGTTCAACCGATCGATCATCACTCCAATCATCTGAAGAAAAAATCAATTGAGAGCCAGCATTCAAGAAGACTACGCTACCATCAGGCAATTTAGTTTCTACAATCGCACTGAAGGATTCAATTGAAGTTTCGTTTGAAGCGAATGATCTCCAAACGAATAGCGCTAGAACTACAGCCGCAGCTGCAGACAGCTTCCAAACCCATGATCTATTCATAGGAATAACGGGGGTCTCTGCTGTTTTCATTTTGTTTTGCACATCAGTCCAAGACTCTTCAGATGATTTAACCTGGGGGGTCTTCCAAGAACTTAATATGTCCTCGTATATTTTCTTTTCGTCACTTGACATAAAATATTCAGTCTTCAATAAATGATACTGCTACAGCATGAAATTAGGATGCAGCAACGTTCTTATTACAACTTGGCATTACTCTCCCCTACCAAAATTTTAAATTTATTCTAAAGTAAAAGTTATTGATAGTTTAGTTGTGGCGCTAAAAAACCCAAAGCCTCCTTCTAAGTTAGTGGATATATATGGCACATCATCGCGGTTCACTTGCAAAATGGGGTTAAATATTGCCGAGTAATCTTTTGAAATTGCATAAATATCCAGCTGATGAGCACCGAAATACTTGAAATCTGAGGCGAGTAGAACGGTACCACTTTCAGGTTGCGGATTTGCGAACACCGTTTCGAAATTTCCCCCTTCATTTTCAAAAGGTATTTCAGTCGGACTGGCTTCAAGTGGGCTTAGGACCAATACATATTCCACCTCTCCATTGTCAGTCCAATCCAAATTAATTAACTGTTCGAAAGGTTGATTCGAATCTACATCAATCACAGCATCTACAGTATTCATTAACTCAAATATTGCTGGTGTGCTAGCCTCAGCTCTGAAGCTTACATCTTGCTTTGAACCGCTTAAGACATAAACTGCTTGAGGAAAAATTTCAGCTTCCAGATTTTCGTAGCTCCCGGCCGAGCTTTCATTTAAGATTACGGTTCCCAAGGGTCCATCTAAGGTCAAGAGGAAGCCAGTAGCCGGCAGATATTCACCCTGATCATTACGTCCTTGGAGTCTTATTTCGGAAGGAGATTCACCTGCGACAATCAAGGCCTGCACCACAACCAAGTTTTTGACTTGATTACTCGTATCGTCAACCTTAATGCAGGATTGAAGGGAGAATAGAATCAAGATATAGTTGAAGTATTTCATCATTCCCAAGTGAATCGTAAATTGATTGAAGGCAAAAACCCTATCATTTGCAAGCTGTTAGTATTTAACGAAGCGCTACTTCCATTATTTACCAATCTGTATGAGCGACTTCTAATATTTTCGCGGTTGTAGGCATTAAAGATCGAAACTCCTGCTTCAACAATAGCATCTTGCCAGTTGAATCTATAATTCGCAGTCAAGTCAAGTCTGTGGTAAGCGGGTAGCACTGAAGAAAAGGGTATGCCAAAAGCGGCATACATTTCTTGCGTACCGTTGACCAATTCAACTTCGTAGAGGCCTAAAGCTGGTGTGTAATTGTTTCCTGTGCTGAATACAAAAGCAGCAGAAAAATCCCAATTTCCCTTTCGAAAATGTTGCAGACATTTCAATTGATGCCTGAGATCGTAAGGAGAATAAATCCAATCTCCTCCATTGATCTCATTAAACTTCAATATTGACTCAGAGAATGTATACGAGAGTTGTGTTCTCAAGTTTTTCCAGCTGTATTGAAGCAATACATCAATGCCATATGATTTTCCTTCACCGATTAGAAATTGGCTGTCCTGTCCAACTTCCAAATTTAAAGGGTCAAGTATTTCACCCTTCGATTCTTTGTAAAATAGCTCTGCATCCCATGAGATCTTGCCAGCCTTACCTTGAGCGCCAGAGGTGAACTGTACAGAAGAGAGCACGGGTATCGAACTCAAATTAGAGAGTCTCCACACGTCAGGTGTGTTGAGAAATAAGTTTTGTCTCCTAATTCTCCTGACATCTTGATGGTGCCATCCAACAGCGAATTTTGGTGATACTTTTCCTTCGGCATTGTAAGTGACTGCCATTCGAGGTTCACCCCTAAGATCTTCGGCTAAATCATTATAGCTCATTCTTAATCCGAGGTTGAACATCCATTTGTCAATTTTAAAATCGTCTTGAGTATAGATTGCCACTGTGTTTCCCTGTTGTTCTAGGAAAGCAATTTGACCTTCAGAAAGCGCTTTAAAATCGTAGTTGATCAATCTATTGGTGACCCATAAACCCGTTGATACTTTATGTCCATCGTGGTTAATTTCATGATTGAGTCTTAAAGTACGGTCCTGCAACTGACTTGATTGTTCAGTAAAGAGGGTATCTGACTGATTTATAATTGTGTTTGTGAGTACATCTCGAGTATCTAAGCTGCTGCTGTAATTCGAATACGCCAAAACCGCATTTGTATAATTCTTACTGTTCCATTTATGCCCCCATCTGCCTGACAAGCCTGTATTTCCCCAAATAGATTGGTCATTGTATTCAATGAGGGAGCCCAATTCAGGGCTCGGATCGCTGTATTGAAACTGCAACTTATCCCTACCGTGATAAACCGTAAAATTGATGCGATCTTTTTCACTAGGGTCATAAGTTAGTCGAGCTGTTAGATCGTAGAAGGAGAACTTTGGGTCTTGACCACTATCAAAGGAATCCTCATTTCCAGTTGAATTCCCTTGAAGTATACTGGAGTTGTACAAGGTGTTGAATAAATCCTTGAAGAGATAAGTAGGCACCACATCAGTGTATGAGCGCCGACCTGAAATCACTAGAGATCCATTATTCGCCAAGATTGGCACCTCGATTCCTATGTCGGCACTGAGTAAATTCATGCCCGCAGTGATTCTGCGATTGTATCTACTTCCTTCCTTTCCCGTAATTTCTAATACTCCTGAATTTCGGTCTCCTAATCTAGCTTGGAAAGCACCTTTGTGTAAGCGCATGTGTTTGATACTTTCTGGATTGAAAGCACTAAAAATTCCATAAAAATGATCGACGTGGTAGACTGTAAATCCATCAAATAAGATAAGCAATTGATCTGACCCAGATCCGCGGATAATCAATCCTCCATTGTTCTCGCTGCTTGCGTTTACCCCTGGAAGTAGCTGTAAAGTTTTAAACGGATCTTTTATTCCAACATTACCTGCCAGGTCAGCTGAGCTAACATTTGAAGACATAACTGAAGGCAAGGGGTCTACTTTTACAAGATTTCCTTCATTTTCCACGACCCGAGCTTCCGGTAAAGAATTGGTAGTTGGTAAGAGGTAAATTTTCAGATCCTGAAGATTCGAAGCTGTACTCAGATTATACTCAGCTGTGTTATAACCAATAAAATTCAAAACTAAGGTACATGTGTCAGAAGGAATATTATTCAAGCTAAACCTGCCGTCTTGATTGGCTATAGTTGCATTTTGCGTTCCTTTGACCATGACACTAGTAAAAGGCAAACTCTCACCGGATTTGACGTTAATAGCTTGACCGCTCACTCGTGTTGACAGCTGATTTGGAGAAGGTGCAGGGATTGGTATGATGGCTATTGTCTCCCCAAAAACCTTATAATTATATCCTGAATTCTCGAAAAGCAGTTGTAAAAATTCATACAAAGACCGGTCATCCGCTTCAACTGTGACTTGTATTTTAGACAATGCCCTCGCATCATAGGCGAAGGGAACACCGGTTTCTTTTTTGATTTTCCTGAGGGTGGATGTAAGTGATTGATTCTCTACACCTAAAGAAATTCTTATAGAATCGGATTGGCCTTGCAGATCAGCCAAGTTTACAGCGATCAAGAAAAGAATCAAGATTGTTCGTGCGGTGATATAAGCCGATAGGCCAGGATTCATAGCTTAACGTTAAGCTTTTCCCTGATTATTTGCAAGGCTTTACTCATTCTCTTCTCGACAGCCTTCACACTGATTCCGAGTCTTTCTGCAATTTCTTTGTATTTGAGATCTTCAATTCTATTCATTAAAAACACTTCCCTGCTGCCCTTTGGCATAGAGGCAATAACCGCTTGGAGTTTTGACTCGTACTCCTTCATTTCAAGCTTAAACTCAGGAGATTCATTCGAATATCTATCTGAGCTTTGATTGATGAACTTATACTGAAGTTGTTGTCTTTTAAGCTGATTGATTGCTAGGTTTCCAGAAATGGTATACAAGTACGACTTTACGGTACGCTTGTCAATTTTAGCTCTATTTTCCCACAACTTAACGAAAGTGTCTTGCGCGATATCTTCCGCCAGAATTGGGTTTGAGGTCTTGTAATAAATGTAATTTCTAATCGCAGGAAAATAATCCTCAAACAACTGACGGTATTCACTCTCCGTCAATTTTGAGAATTGTTTATCACTACTTCCAAGACTAAGTATCAAAATTTCATGACTAGGTTCAGTGCGAAAATCGCTAAAAATGCCCAATTAAATACTATTCAATCCATTCATAAAAAAAATATGCTCTTGTTCATGAATAGGCTTAACTTCAATTTCAAAGAAATAAAATGAAATATACTGCTCTCCTATCTCTTTTTCTCCTAAGCCTCAATTTCGTTTCAATTGCACAAGATAATAGCGTCACAGGGACATGGCATGGACTTGCTGCATTCGAAAATGGAAAACTTCGCTTAAGCCTTGTCATCAATGAAAACAATGGAGCGCTTTCGGGAACACTTATTAGCCCTGATCAGGGAAATGTTGAGATTCCAATTGACGAAGTTAAATTAGAAAATCAAGTTCTAACCGTCATCGTTGAAGCCATCAAATTTGAATACGTCGCAAATTATGACGAGCAGAATCAAGTTCTTACTGGCAATGTAATTCAGAACGGCACTGAGATCTTGGTTAATATGGACAGGAATCCTCTAGACAGCCCTTATTACAGGCCTCAAACTCCATCTAAACCTTACCCATACATCACCGAAGAAATTCAGTTTACAAATGATAAAAGCGATATAAAACTCGCTGGGACATTAACTCTTCCCAATAAGAATAAAAACATCCCAATTGCCATTATGATTAGTGGAAGTGGGCCTCAGGACAGAGATGAAGCGTTGGCATATCACAAACCATTTTTAGTCATTGCTGACTATCTAGCAAAACATGGAATTGGCACTTTAAGGTATGACGACCGCGGCGTGGCCAAAAGTGAAGGAAATTTTGCGCTTGCTACCTCTGAAGATTTTGCCAGTGACGCTATTGCCGGGCTAGAATTCCTCAAAGAAAAAGGGTATTCAGTAGTTGGTACAATAGGACACAGCGAAGGAGGAATGGTTTCCGCAATGGTCGGTGCAAACTACCCGATTGATTTCATTATTTCGCTCGCTGGCACCGCCGTTTCAGGAAGAGCTATTCTTGAAAAACAAAATTTCGTTATTTCAGTCGCGGAAGGAATGAGCGAGGAAGTGGCTAGAGAAAACAACCGGAAATTCATGGAAATGGTCGACCTCGTGCTGCAAGAACCCGACTCTTTAAAGACCCAAACGGGCTTAATCACCCATATTGATTCCGTCTATGCAAATGAAAGAACCATGATTCCTGATTACGAGACATGGAAACAAACCCAGATCGCTCAATTGAACAATCCTTGGATGAGGTACTTTGTCCAGTATGATCCTTGTGCCGATTGGAAGAAAGTGACTTGTCCCGTGCTCGCTTTAAATGGAACAAAAGATCTTCAAGTTGACCTAAAACTTAACTTTGAAGCTATGCAAAACTGCCTAATAGCGGCTGGAAATGAGGATTTCACCTTGGCTCCTATTAAAAATCAAAACCATTTATTCCAAAGCACCGAAACAGGAAGGGTTAGTGAATACATAGAAATCGAAGAAACATTTTCTACCCAAACACTAAAAACCATTGTGGCTTGGTTGGATGCTCATTTCCCACAAAAATGAACTTCAGAGCATATTTATAATTTATACCTTTGACATCCAATTAATCCTGTACATTAACAAAATGAGCGACACGGAAACTATATTAGTAATAGGCGCTAGCGGCCAAATCGGAACTGAGCTTATTTTGAGCTTGAGGCAGAAGTATGGGAACGAAAATGTAGTTGCTGCCGACATCAGAATTCCAGAAAACTCGGTGTTATTAGACGGACCATTTTTTCAATTGGATGTTACTGATTTCAATCAATTTGATGAGCTTGTAAAGACTAAGAAAGTCAAGACTATTTATCAACTCGCAGCTTTACTCTCCGCAACAGGAGAACAAAATCCGATGAAAGCTTGGGATTTGAACATGAACGGGCTTTTCAATGCACTGAATATTTGTAAAGCAGACACCTCTATTCGATTATTCTGGCCCAGTTCTATCGCGGTTTTCGGTCCATTAACACCAAAAGATCACACTCCCCAATATACAGTCACTGAACCATCAACTGTTTACGGTATTTCTAAAATCGCCGGTGAATATTGGTGCAAATACTACTTCGAAAAATTTGGTGTAGATGTGAGATGTTTGCGCTACCCGGGGCTAATTGGTCACCGCTCAATTCCTGGAGGCGGCACTACGGATTATGCGGTGCATATTTTTCACGAGGCTATAGAAAAAGGTAGTTATGAGTGCTTTCTTGAAGAGGATATGACTTTGCCAATGATGTTTATGGATGACGCAATCGATGCGACCATTAAGATTACTGAAGCACCCGCCGACATGATAAAAATACGAAGCGGATATAATTTAGCCGGATTCAGTTTCAATCCAGCTGAGTTAGCGGCTGAGATAAAAAAGCATATCCCCGAATTTCAAATTACCTACAAACCCGACTTCAGACAAGCTTTGGCCGCTTCTTGGCCGAATAGCATTGACGATACAGAGGCACGCAAAGATTGGTCTTGGAAAAACAACACCAGTATGGAACAATTGGTGAGTATCATGCTGAAAGAAATCAAACAAAAAAAAAGATCGATTGAAACCTTCTGAAACTTGATGCGTAAAGAGAGTAAAATACTACTAACGCACCCAAGTCATGGAAAGCAAGAATATTTTCACTCCGAGATTGATCACCCTTTCGTTTCTCCTTTGCCTTTTTACTGGTTTAATGGCGGCAGACGCCACAGAATTCAATAAAAAAGACGACCAAGGCAGAAAGCAGGGATACTGGCAAATTTTGGGCTTTATGAATGCTGACGTAGCATACGGCTCAGATGCGATAGTTGAAGAAGGGACTTATGTCGATGATCGAAAAGAGGGTCTCTGGAAAAAATATTATCCTTCTGGAGTTTTAAAAAGCGAAATTTCTTACCTCGGTGATAGACCAAATGGCTTTTACTCAGTTTATTACAGCAATGGAAAACTTGAGGAAAAAGGCAACTGGGCTAGGAATAAAAACACCGGTGAATTCAATAGATATCACAGCAACGGAAATCCGCAACAAGAGTTTTTCTTCAATGACAAAGGAATTCGAAACGGTACTCAAAGATACTTCCATGAAAATGGTCAAATCTCTTTAGAAGTTGCAATCGTAGATGGAAAAGAGTCTGGTGTGATGAAGAGATACGATGAAAAAGGAAAATTGATTGAAGAAAAGAAGTTAGTAGACGGTAAGTTGGTAGAAGGATCTATAGTCCGCTATGACGGAGTAAAGAAATCCGCTGAGCCAATGGTAGAAATTCCAGCCAATGCGAAAACTTCAGAACCTACCCAAGACAAGACCAACCAAGCTCATAAATTCAATGGAAATGGAGAAAATGTCTTGTACAATCAGAACCAACAGGTTACACAGGTAGGTGAGTTTAAAAACGGAAGATTGTGGAATGGCAAGTGGAACCGTTACGATGCCCAAGGGATAGTAACTAGAATTGAGATCTACAAAAATGGAAAATATGTCGGCGACGGCGTACTTGAAGAGCAACAATAAATAAATTTAAAGTCAATAAAAAGACCGCCTATTCTTGGAGGGCACTGAAAAAGCTCTCTTAATTTACATGGTTAAATTATCAGCTGGTAAGATCAAGGGAAAACTTGGGCTCATCAGCTGTTTTTTTTCTGTCTATTTGCTATGAGTTTTGATTGAGTTTAATA